>TARA_R110002074_G_scaffold402247_1_pt1 | contig 277378 bp, 250 predicted proteins | sample TARA_R110002074 | Tara Oceans TARA_R110002074 (sample SAMEA4397215) | marine metagenome | biome: Polar Biome; feature: [MIX] marine epipelagic wind mixed layer (ENVO:01000061); material: water (ENVO:00002006), including particulate matter (ENVO:01000060) such as... | depth...
CTATAATAATTCGTGGGGATAGGTCAGACACTGACCCTTTTGATTCTTTTGTATTCATGAAAACAGCTACGGTGTTTTAGCTTATTATTTTTCGCCTGGTTTTGGAACATCATCCTTGCTGACTTGCTGTTCTTCAGAAATCGCACTAGCCCACTTTTTGTCAGGTGCACGGGGTTTTATACCTTTCTGGTTGGTGCATCGCGACGGAGTAAACGAGAGTCTAGTCAGTAGAGGGAAGTGATCTGAACCAATCGCAGGTAGGCATTGAATGTCCTGTAACGTGAAATGTTGACTATGAAACAAATGGTCCAAAGGCCAACGCATAAACGGGTAACTGACATGAAAAGTGTTGAATATCCCCCTGCCTATTCGCGGATCTAGCAAGCCGCTGATTTTACGAAAGAGCCGAGTTGTGGCGGACCAGGCGACATCATTCAGGTCACCAGTCACAATCACAGGCTGGTCACTGTCGGCCACACTCCGAGCCACAATGACTAACTCAGCATCACGTTCCGTCGACTCAGTATTTTCTGTTGGGCTTGGAGGGGCTGGATGAAGAAAATGCGCGCGAACCTTGTCGCCTGTTCGTAATTCTAGCGTTGCATGTATCGATGGAATATCTTCCTCAACTAAGTAGCAGGTTTCTTGTTCTGCCAAAGGCAATCGTGAAAAAACGTGCATACCATAAAGATTATCAAGAGGACACTTAACAGTGTAAGGCATCTCACTTATTAACGTCTCGAGTTTTTCTTCCCACCATTGGTCTGATTCGAGTGTTACAAGCACATCGGGTTGATGCTTTTTAACCAGCTCTATCAACGTATCGGCATTACGATTTGATTTGAGTACATTAGAAGTGAGAACACTGAGTTGATTGTCATGATTGTCATCAATTGAAGTTTTGACTTCCTTGAACCAAAAAAATGTATACGGCAAAATCCAGCACGATTGCCATATCAAACAGAGGATTGTGATGGCAATTAGTGTCTGAGTGATAACCATTTGTGTATCAAGAAAAAGAAATTGCGCAATCAAGAGCAAAATTGAAAAAGTCGCAAACTGTAAACGAGGGAAATCCATCCCCCTGATAATCCAATGCGAAAATCTAAACAAAGGCAATAAGGTAGCCAGGAGAATAAATAGCGTGGAAATCACGAGTATTGATAACATGTAAAAGTCTCGACTTGATCTAGCGAAAAAAGGTGACAGATTTATTTTTACACATGGTTTACTCCTTCTGTTTTCAATTTCTTAGGTCGGGCTTGTCTTCGTTGCTCAGCCCTTGCTCCTGGAATCAAAGTCACGAGGTCAGGCCTTACATCTGACATTTTTATGAGCCTCTTCATATGATTTAACTGCTCGACTCACCGTCGCGTCACGAAAGGCATCAGGTCTCCATTTTCACATCTGCTAGTCTCACAATCTGGCTTACAGTATTGTGGCTTATATTGAAGTATTCTCCTATCTCAGCTTGGGCTTAATGCCTACTCTTGTAGGCCATAGATATTTCAATAATTGGAAACAAACCACGCTCAATTGATATAAACAATAAAATGGACTGTTTATCGTTGATGTCGTGTTAAGTAAGGTTAAACCAGTTTAATTCCTGTTAGATAAGGATGCGCTATTAAAAAAATGGTATATACAATACAGCCACCTATTATTGTAATCACATCGTTTTTCACTGAAACTGATTCAGGTCTTACCCAATCGCCTTCTCGCTTACTGATTAGAATCATTTCTATAACTGCCCAAACAGCAAGCCAGCTAAATAATATCAATGAACGGTTATCGCCATTAGCAAATAAATGACCGATACTCCAAAGCACTAACCCTGTTAATTGAGGGTGGCGTAGAATTCGTTTTATGTTTGTTGCTCTACGTGCAGCAACAAACAAAATAAATGTGAATAACACCAGTAAAAAAGTGACATGCCTGCCCCAGCTTTGCGGAAGATAGATATCAACAGGTCCTATACTACGCCAACCTATTACAATCAAGACTACTGATGAAACAATCAAGATTGCGAATAAGCCTTTGTAAGGCCCAAGCCCAATTTTGCTTATAATTTGTCCCCTCATGCATTTAGCAACTGAAGGGAAAAAGTGAACACAAGACCACATCAAGAGACCAAAAATTAGCAACCACATGATTTCATATTCCTCTTTTGCTTGATATATAGTTTAAAAGTTATCTAGATAAACCAATATTGTGCATGAAAAATAAGGACAGGATCGCTTATTTGCCATATCATCAATATTTCATACTACTATTCGTCATAAAGTCATGCAAAACGAAACGATCACAGTCTCAAATACTGAAAGCGGACAAACAATGGACGTACTCGTATTTGATAAGCGAGCCAGTCAAATCACGGTAGTTATTGGCGAAGGTGTTCATAGCATGAAATGCGATCTGACCCCGACAAAGAACGAACAGGCTTATGTTGGGAGCGTGCTAGGAAGGGAAATAATTTATCATTATAGTCGCGAACAAGTTCAGGCTGAATTAGATGAGGTTAATCCAGCGCTCAAAAAATCAAGATCGTTTAAAAAATAATATTATAAATTGCGTCGCTACGGAGTCCTCGACTCTGTCTTCCTCGGCAATTGCTCCTGCATTGCTCAACTACGTTACATCCTTGTAACTATGATTCGTTCTACCTGCTGCATCAATGCAGTCGTATCCTATTGCGACATCGCCTATACGGATGTAGGCGCTTATGATTTGTCTGGAACACAAATCATGACAGACCACACCCCTCAAGGGAGTACCAAGGTTCATGGCCATAAGTTTAAGTAATTAAAATTCTATAATATTTTCTTTAATTCTCTTACACTCTTCTTCATCAAGATAAGAGCCACCTAAACTTTTTTCGTGCATTAAGTCTTTAGCTACTTTACCAAAATGCGCATCCCGTTTAGCAATCAATAAATGTCCTAACTCATGTGCCAACCGACTTTCTGTTTTTCCTCCATCTTGCGTTAGTATAATCGCGTGCCCTCTTCCCGCTGTTGTTCTAGGGAATAGTTTTTCTGATAAGGCTGCGCCACCACGAATAGTCCAATCATTATTTTTTCCAATCTCAGTAGGATTTCTTGATGGGCTATTAGCTTTAGGCACTACGTATACATCTATGCAATTATTGCCTTGAGAATGATAGTGCTGAATTAGGTTTTTTAATTCGATTGATGTATCTTGAGCTGCATCATCATTCCATAGTGTTAAAATACCTTCTTTCCAACTATTACTACTTGCCTGGTCTATTTCATTATATTTTTTAAGTATAAGCTCAGCTCTATTCACAAGCTCATTTTTCTTTTCAACGCCATAATCATTCAGTTTTTCAACAACGACTGTGATTGATGCTTGTGATTCTGTGCGTAGTTTCTCTAATTCATACGATTTAATGTAATCTTCATGTCTCTGCTCGTTATCCATCGCAACGAGAGCGTTTTTAGCATTGACAATCGCAAAACCAGGAGACAGATCCAGTAAATCATAGTATTTAATATCTGGAGTCTGTTTTATTTTTGATGCTATGGACTCTATTTTACTGAGGTGTTCTTTTATTTTTGTTTTTTGATAATCTGACGTTTTTTCGTTGAGCCCTTGTTCAAGTGGTTTACTCAATTGAAGCGCTTGTTCCCAAGTAACGTGCTTTATTTTTTCTTGTGCAAATTTAATTTTAGGGCAGTTTTGCGTATTATTTTTATCAAAAACTGATTGGGTTCTTAATACTTCTTCGTGTAACAGAGATTTCTGTTGCTTAAATTGAGCGTCCTCTGATACATCAGCATTTTGTTTCGTGATAATGGTAAAATTGAAACAGATTTCATATTGAGGTTCCTCTGTCATTGCGATAGATGAATGCCCAAATAAGCCGCCAAATATGGCAAAATAAATGATTCTAGATATGATCATGAAGTTCATTGTTTAGTATTTTTATCTTTTTAAAATTAAAGCCATAATCATGCCATGCAACAGTTAGGTAACATAACGCAATCCGATTTTTTAAAACAGTATTGGCAAAAAAAGCCTCTGCTCGTTAGGCAAGCATTCCCCAATTACAAGAGCCCCATCAGTCCGGAAGAGCTTGCTGGGCTTGCTTGTGAGGAAGGCATTGAGTCCAGATTGATTCAGGAAAAAAGCACAGAAGGGCCATGGCAAGTACGATACGGACCATTTAAAGAAGAAGACTTTACGACTTTACCAACTTCTCATTGGTCATTATTAGTACAGGCCGTTGATCACCATATTCCTGAGCTTAGTCAGTTGCTTGATGAATTTAATTTCATTCCTAATTGGCGCATAGATGACCTCATGATCAGCTACGCCCCCATACATGGTAGCGTTGGTCCGCATCTCGACAATTACGATGTTTTTTTATTACAGGTAAAAGGACGCCGTCATTGGCATATTAATGAGCATGCTTACACGGAAGATGATTTCGACGATGATCTTGAATTAAGAATATTGAACAGCTTCGATGCAGAAGAAGATTGGATTCTGGATCCCGGCGATATGCTCTATCTGCCACCAGGCGTGGCACATCATGGTATTGCATTGGATGATTGCCTGACTTTCTCGATTGGGTTTCGTGCCCCATCACAAAAAGAATTACTAAGCGCGTTCACTGTCAATTTTAACGATGTTGCAAAAGATGTTTTTTATAGAGACCCAAAACTAAAGCCTCAAGAATCTCCAGGCGAAATAAAGAAAGAAAATATTGAATCACTTCGCGAAATGGTGCTTTCCGCTTGCTCGAACAAAGCCGAGTTTGCCAGTTGGTTTGGGCGTTTCATCACTGATAACCGTAACGATTATGAGCAAGATCAAGAAATAATAGGCGAAGCAGAATTTTATAAGCATTTTAATAAGGCAAAGCATATAAACCGCTACGGTAATATTCGAATGTCCTATATCGAAGATGGCGATATTATTAAATTATTCTGTGCAGGCAATGAAATCTCTTTGCCTAAGTTGCGGCTACCCTTGATCCAATACTTATGCAGCAAACATCAGCTTGAATGCCCTGTGATTATGAAATTTTGTGATAAAGATAATGCGATGAGTTTTCTCTACACATTATACAAAGACGGCTACCTCTATTTCGATGGATGAATTTGAAGTTTTGCAAGTATCATGGTTTGACATGGAATCGCACTTAAGATCTATACGTACTCAGGTGTTTATTGAAGAACAGAGTGTGCCCGTAGAACTAGAGTGGGAAGAAGCGGACATAGATTGTATTCATCTGCTCGTCAAACAAGACAACAATTATATAGCTACGAGCCGTTTATTAGATACAGGACAAATTGGACGTATGGCAGTATTGAAACCCTATAGGCATCGCGGCATAGGCGACGCAATGCTGAAAAAACTTTTAATTATTGCGTATTCTATGGGTATGGATGCTGTGTTTTTGAATGCGCAATTAGATGCAATGGATTTCTATAAAAAAAACGGTTTCATCGAACAAGGGGATATCTTTGATGATGCAGATATTCCACATATCAAGATGCATAGACAATTATGACAATTATTCCATCTACTAAACCAGAGCATTAAAAAATATTTTACCGAAGTTAGCTTGTCAGTAGATAACCAATTATTGTGCAGGCAAACAATCCTGTTAATAACACCCACAATATCATTCTGTCTTTCAGAGTCGCGTGAGTAATATTAATACTGCCATGAGAACTTGCTGCTGGCCCCAAACGTTCTTCCAAAACTTTTAAGACGCTTGCGACATTAAGAAAGACATTGCTACCTGTTAATGAATCGCTATCTGTATATGAGACAGAAGATGTCGCTTCCATTGTTTCGGTATAATACTCTTGTGAAGCAGTGGCACTTTTCTTTTGTATTCCATCTTTTGATGCCTTCGCCGTTTTCTCTCGGTTAGCTAAAACAGATTTAATATCATTCACAATGCCCTGTGCCGATTGATAACGCTCATCTATATTTGCGTTCATCATTTTTTTTATAATATTAATTGTCTCTTTGCCACAATTTGTTGGGAGTCCAAAGTCGATATCACCGTTAATATGTTTATTGATGATTTCTTTGATTGAGCCTCCTTTCACTGGCAATTGTTTAAAAGCAGCATAATAAGCGGCGCAACCCAGGCTATAAATATCACTACGGAGGTCGATTCCCTCTTCTGAAGTGAAGTTTTCAGGCGCCATATAAGCAGGAGAACCCATAACGATGGATGATTGCGTGATAGTGAGATCTGCAACATCACGCGCTAAGCCCAAATCAGTGATATAAGGCCGTCCTTCACGGGATATCATAATATTCTGCGCTTTCATGTCTCGATGAATGATCCCATTTTTATGCGCTTCATATAATCCAGAAGCGATCATCCCTATTAACTTTAAAACATTAATCTCAGCGATATCATCTTCACATGCTTTTATGAATTCAGAAAGCGTGAAGCCGTCTATATACTCAATAACGATATAAGGTTTATTTTCAATAAAACCATAATCAATAATCCTTGTAATGCAACGATGATTTAAGCGTGCTGCAATTCGTGCTTCTCTTTCAAACCGCCCTAAATATTCATCTGCTTTTGAGCTTAATAGTTCATCCTTAATAATTTTTATAGCGACATCAATGCCCAGGTTTTTATGATGCCCTTTAAAAACTATCCCCATAGTACCTTCGCCGATGTAATCGGTAACAACAATATTGCCGATTTTTTTGCCTATATATTCCGAGTAGGAAGCTTCGAAAATTTCTTTAGCCATTCGTTTATAATCCTTTATATTTTTCGCTTAATAGTCGATACATAGCAATCGACAGACCTGATAATTCTGTTTGTTCAAGCTTTTCAAAATAGACTTTGGCTTCTTTTAATCTATTATGAGCCACTAGCGTACTAGCAATATTAAGGTCTTGTAATGGGTCGCTAATTTTATGTTCGCTATAATTAAGCCCTATAAATTCTTCCATAGTGCCTATTCGTAAATCCGTGATCATTGAAATTATTTTCCACGCGATATAACCAAGACCAATACTCCATGCTGCACATGACAACACACCGATGAATTGCACCATAAAAAAATCATTTCTTGAAAGCGGAACAGCCATCCCTTCGTTTAGTGCAAACATGGCTTCTGGCGTTATAAAGACAGGGACTAAAAGAATGCCCATTATCCCAGCCGCACCATGAGCCGGAATAGCGCCGACCACATCATCCATCTGAGCCTTCTCTAACAGATACGCTGAAACAGGAACGGTAAAACCACCTACGAGACCTATTAAAGCGGCTGCTTGGGGTGTCACCACATTGGCACTTGCTGTAATAGCAACCAAGCCGCCAATAACACCATTCAACATAGTGTGAACCTGTACTAATCCGGTATAGGCCCAGCTAAATAACATCCCGATCAAGCCACCAAAACACGCCGCTAGCAGTGTATTAACCACTATAGAAGCCGTATTGATACTTAGCTCAGCCGACCCTCCGTTAAAACCAACCCAACCAAAGGTTAAAATAATGACGCCTAATGCGACCATCGGCATATTAGAGACGGGGATCTCTCTCGACTGACCGTCAACATCAAAACGACCTTCGCGTGGACCAAGACATTTGATGCCTGCGAGTGCAACACCTGCACCGACCATATGCACAACGGAGGACCCAGCAAAATCATAAAAACCCATTTCAGACAGCCAGCCGCCGCCCCATACCCAATGACCATAGACGGGGTAGATTAATAACCCCATTATTAATGAAATGAAGAAGTAAGGTAAAAATCGACAACGTTCTGCTATAGCACCAGAGACAATCGTAACGGCTGTACTGCAAAAGGTAACTTGAAATAGAAAACTGAGAATCATATTACTATCAGCGCGACTTATGAATGGATCAGGTGCCCCGATTAATCCATTTAATATTCCATCACCAAACATAAAGGAATATCCAATCATAAAAAACATTGCAAATGAAATGCAAAAATCCATGATATTTTTAAGTGCAACATTTATCGTATTTTTCTGTCTGACAGAACCAGCCTCCAAGCATAAAAACCCCGCCTGCATAAAAAGCACCAGTGTTGCAGATATAATGACCCAGACATCTTTCGCCAGGACTTCTTCCATCTTTTCTCCTTAGTAAAACTTTATTTATTATTTTTATTAATGCTAAGCATGCATGGCGCTATAACCTTATCTCAGCAATTTCCATGCACGTTTTATATAACATTAAATAGATTTATAAGTTTTTATTAATTGATGATATGGGTATAAATATCAATAACTTATGCGCAGTCTAATTGTGTGATAAAAAAAACTGTAGATTTAATTGCACCATAACTAGACATAGTGCTCTTGAGAATGCACTAGAAGGACTCATTGATTCGGTGTGGTTAAACTGAAACGGGGAGTATGATTGCTAATTGAAAGGAGATCTTGCAAAGAAGGTTTTTTAGTCGGGTCGCATACTTCTGCTAAATCAACACACCAAAAATGATATGAAAGCTCATTTAACTACTGAAGATTTTTATTTAATTAGACAGAAATCTGAAACTAATTTTTCTGTGCTCTTTTGCCAGCCGCGTTACGGAGCCTGTTTCAACTTCAATGTCACAACAGCGCAGGATTAAACCATAGGTCCGGCGGCAATCAATACATTGGAATACTGTCCATAATATATTCTTCTATTTTTATTGCTGCTTAAACTTGAGCAAGCAATGCGTCAGCGCTACTCGCATCACAGGCTAAAATGCTTTCTTCTACATTGAGTATCGATACCACGCCATCATCGACAATCATTGAATAGCGCTCGGAGCGAACACCGAGTCCAAAGTCAGCAAGATCCAAGTTAAGCCCAATTGCATTAGTAAAAGCGGCTGTTGGGTCACATAACATTTGAATATTATCACCAACTCCTTGAGCCTTTGCCCATGCATCCATTACAAATGGGTCATTGATTGAAATACAAACAACAGCATCAACGCCTCTTTCAAGTAAAGAACTAGCTACTTTTACAAAACCAGGTAAATGGTCAGCGGAGCATACTGGTGTATATGCGCCAGGCAAGCCAAAAACCGCGACTTTTTTTCCCTTAAAGACTTCATCACTGGTGCTAGTACGAACATCAATCTCAGAATCCGGACCCATCCACATGAATGTATTTGCCGGAATCTTTTCTCCTGTTTTAATCGCCATAATGAATGCCTCTATATTGATATAATCGGACTGTCAGGATAGGAGCCGCATCTATAAATGTCTATTAGTTTTAACCATGCCTAAGCAAGCCAATGTTTATCAATATATTCAATGTGTTAAAATTCGGGGTATTTACATTCGCCCTATTTTAAAAGTATTAATTGGCATGAAGTCTTGAAACTAATCCATTCTGGGCTTTCAGGCGTTATAATAAGTATCTCTTAATTTTGGCTAATTTGTAGTCATAACAGGAAGAAAATATGAAATACAACAATATTCTAGAAACGATTGGCAATACCCCTCACATTTCCATCAACAAACTATTTAGAAAAGATATTGAAGTATGGATGAAAACTGAGAGCTTTAATCCATGTAGCAGCATTAAAGATCGCATTGCAAAGGCGATGATTGAGGATGCGGAGACAAAAGGCTTGATCGACAAAAACACGGTCATCATCGAACCTACTTCTGGTAATACCGGTATAGGTCTGGCTCTGATTGCGGCAGTCAAGGGCTACCGCCTAATACTGACAATGCCAGAATCCATGTCGATTGAGAGACGTAAATATATGCAAGCACTCGGTGCAGAACTGGTTTTAACGCCAAAAGAATTAGGCATGGGCGGCACTATTGCCAAGGCAAAAGAATTAGTTGCTGAGAATCCAAATGGTTGGATGCCCCAACAATTTGAAAATCCGGCAAATGTTAAAGCGCACAGAGAAACCACCGCACAGGAAATCCTGACTGATTTCCCTGAAGGAATTGATTATATGATTACTGGCGTAGGTACAGGTGGGCATATCACTGGCTGCGCAGAAGTATTAAAAGAAAAATTTCCAGATTTAAAAGTATTTGCTGTTGAACCAGAAAAGTCTCCCGTCATTAGCGGTGGAGATAAAGGATTACACCGTCTTCAAGGTATTGGTGCAGGCTTTGTTCCAGACGTTCTAAACACAGACATTCTTGACGGGACAATACAGGTTTCTGAAGAAGCTTCTTTTGATATGGCACGTCGATGCGCAAAGGAAGAAGGCATCTTTGTTGGAATATCTTCAGGCGCAACATTAGCTGCAGTAAAACAAAAAGAAAATGAGATGTCGGCAGGTAGTCGCATCTTGATTTTTAGTTATGATTCAGGTGAGCGTTATCTGTCTATTGATGATTTATTCTAGGCAATCAGCATAGGGTTTGATATGTGCTACTAAATTCCCGGAGGAATTTCATAATGCCTGCCAAAATTGGAAGTAAAGAGGGTTGTTCACACTGTTCGGCAATCTGTATTGCACTTCCTTGTGCGATCGTAAGTAGCTAAAAGAACTCTTTGCTTGTTCTTAATGCCCTTGCACTCGGTTCATCAATAGGTGCCATTTCCTTTTTTGGTTTCAGACATAAACCCATTGCTAAACTATAAGCTAGCGTAGGGTTGTCTAGCTGATTTCTCCACACTAATTGAACTGCCTGAAAAGCACGATGTTTCATACTATCTGCAGCTGAAACGTCATTGATTGTCTCTAGTATTTCCTGGAGAACAACACCACGTTTAAAGCTGCCCGCTGCATAATAAGCATCATTCGCGAATAACTCACAAGACTGTGCTGTGTAGTTTCTCATGGTGTAATCAATACCTTGCCCTTGTGCAGGTGAGGCAATGAATATTAACCAAACTAATAAATTGGCAATTCTATATATGTATTTCATTTTACTATCTCATTATTTATGAGCCTCTTGTTGCATTTCTGTTAAATTAAATTATTACTTCATGGCATATGACTCCTTTAGCCACAAAAAAAGGCCGGAGGTATATCACCTGCGGCCTTCTTAAGAGTTACTCAAACTTAAACTATTAGATCAAATTATTACCCCACAGACACACAGATGCGTAAAGCTGTCGCACATAATCGTGCGATGCCATACAAAATACTGTTTTGTTAGTGCCTTCTTTTTCATGAGGTTGCGATGTTCTGCCTGATTTTAATAGTCATGATGCTTAGTGATATATAAGTCTGTAAAAGTTCATATTAATTATATTAATTTATGTTTTTTGTTTACTCTTATTTTGAGTCACCCCATATTTCCCCCATAGCTCTTTAGCAAGTACATAGCCTTTTTTACGTTCCTCAATTGTCATGTATGCTTCAATTTTATCGCGTAATTTTTCTGCTTGCTTAAAACCACCAGCGGCAACTATACCTACCCATGCATATGCCTGAATAAAGTCTTGTTCCACTTTAATACCCTCGAAATACATTACGCCCAGGTAATATTGTGCCATTATATTTTTTTTATAGGCAGCATCAAAAAACCATGCCAGAGCCTCAATATTATTTTCCGGGACACCCAAGCCGTCCTGATACATGTTGAGTAGGTTCTTCTGGGAGTTTAAAATACCTTGATCCGCGGCTTTTCTATACCATTTTATTGCTGCATTGTAATCTTGTTCTAGGCCAAGACCATTTTCGTACATAACACCTAAATCATGCTGAGCACTGGCAGTACCTTTAACCGCAGCCTTGCGATACCATTTCACTGCTTCTTTATAATTTTGTTTGACGCCTATTCCATCATGAAACATATAACCTAAATTTGCTTCAGCTTCGGCATTGCCTTGAACAGCAGCATTACGTGTCCATTTCAATGCAAGCCAATAATCACGTTTAACGCCAAGACCGATAATATATAATTGAGCTAATCTTATTTGTGATTTTGCCACCCCTCCTTTTGCTGCCTTTTGGTACCAGAAGGCAGCTTTCGTATAATCTCGTTCAACACCCAGTCCTCTTTCATAGATCAAGCCCATATAGTTTTGAGCCATACTATTTCCCGACTCGGCAAGAGGATTCATTTTTTTAAGTGCAGCTTCATATTCATGTGCATTAAATGCTTCAACTGCTATATCAAAGTCTGACTGTCCACAAGCGGTCAAAAATGAAATCATTAATAATAAAATATAAATTTTCATAAAATAAATAACATAGCAATTATCGCTGCCATTAAAAGATAATATATTGTAGGAATAATTGTTTTACGTATTAAATCACCTTCTCGTCCAGAAAGACCACACGTGGCAGAGGCAGCAACAATATTGTGAATGCAAATCATATTTCCGGCAGCACCGCCAACAGCTTGTAAAGCAACGATTAGTACCGGTGATAATCCTGTTTTAATTCCCATATCAAATTGAAACAATGAAAAAGTAAGGTTGCTAATGGTATTACTACCTGCAATAAAAGCACCTAATGCACCTATCGGGGCAGCAAATACGGGCCATGCCTGACCGGACAATGATGCTATTGCCTGAGCTAATTCAATTGGCATGCTCGCTAACCCAGCAGAATTAATGTCAGACTGTATAAAGATGCGAACCATAGGGATAGCAAATATCAAAACTACTGCTGCATTTTTGAATGCTCTTGCTGTGCTTTTCACCGAGGCAAAAACTTCAGATTTGGACATTCGATACAAAGGTAGACAGATAAGCGCAACTAAAATAAAAATACTGCCTGGTAAATACAGAAAATTAATTGATGCATTAATATTAGTGTTTAATATTGCCGGTATTGATATTTTAAAATCGCCCAGAAATGACTTTAAAGGCAGTTCTGGTAATCGCGTAATAACTAATAAAAAGCCGATTAATGCATAAGGTAAGCATGTTTTCCATACTGGAATTATAGTTTTATTTGCTTGAACCTCGTGAACGGGCTCAGTTGCTTTCCAAGCATCCAACCAATCAGTCTTTTCAGGAAATCGCCATTCCTTTTCAGGTTGAAACAAGCCGCATTTCGCTGCGGTTGTAGTTGCCATCAACGCGATAACCCCGCCAATCAGGGACGGAAATTCTGGACCAAGGACGTTTGCACATACGGCATAAGGAATAACAAATGTTAAGCCAGCGAATAGTGCAAACTTCCAAGCTCCGAATCCCTCGCGCCAACTGCGGTTTGTGCCAAAAAAACGAGTCAAGAGCACGACAACAAATAAAGGGATAACAAAGCCGATACAGGCATGAATTAGTGCCACCTTGTCACCGATCAAAAAAACAAGTTCATCTAATGAACCAATATGATCTTGTGTCGCTATGTAAGTCTCAACTATGGTTTGCCCAGCCAGTCCATCATGGACACCTATTAGTATAGGCGTGCCTGCGGCACCAAAAGATACCGGGGTACTTTGTATAATTAAGGCGCACATCACTGCTGCTAATGGCGGGAAACCCAATACAACTAATAAGGGTCCTGCAACAGCTGCGGGCGTGCCAAATCCGGACGCCCCTTCGACAAAAGCACCAAAAGCCCATGCTATGATAATTACTTGTATTCTTGGATCGGGAGATATTTGGGTAAAAGCATTTCGAATTGTTGTAACAGCACCAGAATGCACTAATACAAACAGTAACAACAAGGCACCAAACACAATATAAAGCACCTTGACAGCTATGATTAGTCCTTCAATACTCGCTGCCGCTATCGTTAGCGAATCAACTTGCCAATAAAATATGGCAAGCACAACGGTGATGACAAGACCAACAGGCATCGTATGTTTTGCTGGCCATTGCCAAATAACCAGTAATAAAAAAACAACAGCGAGTGGTGTAATAGCAATTAGTGCGGACATCTACAAGATTGTACAATTAAATTGAATATTTTTCCGTCCTTATCAATTACACTCATATTATCAGGTAGCAACAAAATAGATTATTTGCAAAACGGCGAAGATTAAAACTGCTATTGTAATTATTTTAAGTAAACCCCGGTTTCTACTCGTTGTTATTAAAGTACTCGTACCCTGCTTCTTTGTATTCTTATTGGGTGAAGTGTTTACTTCATTTTTCCTGTCCTCTTTTGTCTCGCCGATTTCTTCAAGGTCATCAGCTAGATCATGCTCCCTGTTTTCAGAGTACTGTTGACAACACATCTCGCCAATATATTGTTCTCCATTAGCACCCCAATATACTTCTACACTCTCAGGAAGATTTTTTTTGTCAACATGAATCGAAGAATTGAATGTAACCTTCAGACTATTTTCTACAGCACCAAAACCATAGATATAGAGAAATTCATTCGTTTCAGGAATTTTAATGTGTAATTCATCTAATAAGAGGTTTTGCGGCAATGGCGGTTTAGTAGTAATGATGGCATCAATATTTCCGGCAGCCTCACCCTCACAGTGAATCAAGCTATCTTTAAACTCAAAGGTGACGGCCTCACCTGCAATCGTGACAGAATATTCTTTATCCATTGAACCTCCTCATCATACTTAGCAGTAAAACTATCATACATGCCATAAACGCTTAAATAGGCTACGAGTATTTTCTCACAAATTAACTGGTTTTATTTGTTCTTTCATTTGCAATGCAGCAATTGCATACCCACCATTAACTGCATCTATAAAATGAAAATGCTCGCCAAGACGATATTGCCCCTTTTTTCATTATTTTTAATCAGGTTTTCTACATACTTTGTACTTACACCAGTGAATGCTGATTGATTGCAATGTTTGGACATTTCATAACGTGCGACATAAACCTCATTGCCGGCCTTTATTGCACCGGTCGAATTTTTAATATCAGCAGAAACAACGAACCAGTCATCTGGTATTCTTGAATATCTGGAAAGATCAGAGACGGTTGAAAGATCTGAATGTACAGGAAGCTTCGAAAAAATCATCTGATAACAGATGAAGGAGTTATTCCGAATAAATAGTTATGGCATAAATCAGACAGAAGAGTATTCAAAGGTTATCTACTCATGAATAATGACAGATATTCTCAACTAGTTAACGTCTATAATTTCAACTCACTTAGTTTTTTGGCTTCTAACGTATCAGGGTATTGATTTCGTAATAATAAAGCATAGCTCGATACATCATCTTTAAAGTTGAGTTCCTTACATATTTGTATACCTAACCACAAACTCTTTGGAGTGTGTCTCGCATTATTCTGATAGCGTTTAAAATATTGATGCGCTAATGCGTATTCATTTCTACTATATGAGATTTCAGCCATCTTGATTAAAGCATATGAGAAACGGGGGTTTTTGCTTAGCGCTTGTTTAAAATAACTCTCGCCTATTTGTGGTTTATTATCGTATAAACACAATCCTGCGTTGGTTAATGCTATTTCAGGCGAGTCATATAAAGGATTATTCGCTGCGTTAAGAAACTCTGTCTCGGCTTGGTCAAGCCTACCACTATTGCATAACAACAGACCGTAGTTATTATGCGTGGATGAGTCTGAAGAATCCAATGCCAGAGACTTTTTAAAATTAACCTCTGATTCAACAGAATCTCCCAAACGCTGATAAAGCAACCCCAAAACATTATATGTTGGAGCATAATCAGACTTGGCCAAAAGTGAACGTTTTAATCTTGCTAGTGCATTTTCATAAGAGCCTTGTTGCATGTACTCAATACCAAGATTCATATTAGCAACAGCCACTTCGAGTGCCTGGTCGCTACGATTTTTTTGTGGGTTATTTAAATCTCTTTCAGCAGAATTGTAGGCTGCATTATTAACTGTTTGTCCAACAGCACCAGCCAGAGCCATTGGGCCGCAACCGGACAGGAGCAAGGTTGCTAGAACCAGGGTAAGAATACTCAAATATTTCATGTTTATATTATAAAACTGATTAGCATAAAATTAATAAATATATCCTAAGCGTATTACTAAATAATAGAAATACTACTGGATTATGCAATATGTTTAAATTTGTATTAAAAATACTACTTATTTCACCAAAATTAATAGCTATTGGTTTGCACGCTAACTATCACTAACAGGAGGTTCATTTGATGTAGTCTCGTAAAAAAACCGTTTGGTTGATTTAAATCTATCTAAAATGTCTAAATTGACAACAGATCTGTTTGATTTAAATGAAGAAGAGTCTTCTGATACAAAATATTTATATAAATGACATGGTGCGACAGGAATAATTAACTACACGAGTGAAAAAACTGTTGCCAGCATTCAGGCTAAAACAATTGAATTAAGCAACGAGACAAATATCGTTCCTGTTCCTTTTGCCGCAAATACAAGCCGCAATATATCACATAAGAGTTATCACAATCTGTTGGTTCCGATGAATCCAGCATAAATATCTACTCGTCACAAATTACAGAGCAACTTTTTAATCAAACAAGTAACGTTAAAAGTCAGATTAACAAGGAATATGTATAACAAAGGAAATTATTAATCCACCATTAACTAGTCGAAGTGTCAGATCAAATCGCAACTTCTACATCCTCATTAATTAAAAGGCCTTGTATTCAGTAAATGAATGAATTTGATGCATTGTATTATTTCCGTAATTCATGTTTTTTTAAGATTCTATTTTTCCAAGCTTTGATCCAGATCAAGATATTTAAACTATTTTTAGTTTATCTTATAACCATTCGAAATTTACCTGGCTTAAGCATTGAAACAATCTATCATATTCAATGAAGAATTAATTAATCGATACAACCAGTTAGGGCCTCGGTATACATCCTATCCTGCTGCAACTCAATTCAGCAAAGAATTTGGAATCAAGGAGCATTCTCAGGTTATTAAAGACTCTAATGAAGATTTAATGCCCAAACCCTTGTCTATCTACGTACATTTACCTTTTTGCAATACAGTTTGTTTTTATTGTGCCTGCAATAAAATTATAACGGCAAATCGCAATCGCAGTATCCCTTATCTGGAAGACTTGCATAAAGAAATTAATTTACAAGGCCCACTCTTTGATAATGATCGTATCGTAAGTCAGCTCCACTGGGGAGGCGGAACACCTACTTTTATATCACATAATCAAATGTCTGATTTAATGAGTGTGATAAAGAAGAATTTTACTTTACTTGATGATGACACTGGGGAATATTCAATTGAAATAGATCCAAGAGAAATAAAAACAGAAACAATACCTCTATTAAGAAACCTCGGTTTTAATAGAATGAGTATTGGCGTGCAGGATTTTGAACCTCAAGTGCAAAATGCCATCAATAGAAATCAGTCCTATGAACAAACAAACAATGTTTTTAATGAAGCTCGAAAACATCGTTTCCATTCAATTAATATAGACTTGATCTACGGACTTCCAAAACAAACTCCACGCACTTTCTCCAATACAATCGATAAAATCATTGAGATGAATCCAGATCGAATTGCGATATATAATTATGCTCACCTCCCTCATTTATTCAAAACACAGCGCCAAATAAAAGATGAGGAATTACCAAGCCCAAACCAAAAACTTGAAATCCTTGGTAAATCAATCCAGTCACTACAAGATGCTGGATATGTTTATATCGGCATGGATCATTTTGCAAAACCAGATGATGAATTAGCTATTGCACAACGTAAAGGAAATTTATATCGAAATTTCCAAGGGTACTCCACAAATGCTAGTTGTGATGTCATTGGATTTGGCATTACTGCTATCAGCAAGATAAGTAATTCTTACTCGCAAAATATTCGTACGTTAGAGGAATATCACAACGCTTTAGAAAAAAATGAAACACCTCTACTTCGCGGGTATAAATTAAGCAATGATGATGAGGTAAGAAGAGATGTGATCTCAAAATTAATTTGTCATTTTCATGTCGAGTTTCGTGAGATTGAAGATTTGTTCAAGATAGATTTTTCTGATTACTTTTCGAAAGAGTTGATTTTATTAGCTGATATGCAAAAAGATGAATTATTAATGATTAACAAAGATGCAATTGAAGTATTACCTGAAGGCAGGTTCCTGATTAGAAACATCTGCTCTGTTTTCGATATTTACCTTCATCGGGAAAAAACCAGCAAAAACTTCTCTAAAATGATTTAAAACCATTAACCAAATAATTAAAGATATGCTTACCATTCCAAAAATCAATGTAGAACAAATCGAACAATTCAAAAAACATGGATTTCTTATAATAGAAAGTGGTTTTAATCAAAAAGAAACTAATATGATTGAATCCTGGGCAACAGAACTTGCCAAGTTGCCAGAAAAGTCCGATGCTCATTGGGTATATCATGAAAAGAGTAAGATTGACCCAAAAGTAGAACTTATTAATCGTATAGAAAATATTTCTCCATTTCATCAAGGTTTTGCTGAACTAAGTGATGCTCTTAAACATCCAATAGCACAATTATTTGAAGAAGAAGCTGCTTTATTTAAAGAAAAAATTAATTTCAAGATGCCGGGTGGGGATGGGTTCAAACCACATCAGGATTCGCAAGCTGGGTGGCAAGATTACGCCAATTATTTTATTAGTGTATTAGTTAGTATAGATGAAGCTACTATAGAAAATGGTTGTTTGCAGATGGTTTCCGGGTTTCAAAATCAAGGATTGTATAGAGAATGGGAGCCACTTACAGAACAAGATATGGCAGACATGAATTTTGTACACTGTCCAACCAAACCTGGGGATATTGTTTTCTTTGATTGCTATACACCACATGCATCTGAACCAAACTTAACAAATACAACACGACGTCTTTATTTCGCAACATATAATAAACTTTCTGAAGGTGAACATTTAAAAAAATACTATGACGATAAACATAAAAGTTTTCCACCTGACATTGATCGTGAAGTTGGCAAAGAATATGTATTTCGAGTTTAATTACTATAAATAATACATTCAGCCAAAATGTAAGCTAAACATCTTGCTGTTTAATATTTTCTAAGGAGATATAAATATCTTGGAAGCTCAGGCAGGAAGAACAGTCATATATTCATCAAATAAAAGCCCTTTTAGAACCTTGGCTATAGACTATAGTGATCACAGGAATCATTTCCGGTGTTAACCGACTTGCATTCAAGTTTGACCATTTTTTGATGCGAGAGATCTTGTGATATTATTTAAAATAATTGTATTATTAGCGCATCTGTTTTAGGAAGAACGCATCAGCCTTTATAGCCTGCGTATTGCTTACAGGGGCTATTAGTAGCCATTTACCAAAACAGTACCGCGCATAAATTATTTATCACCATTGAGCATAATCGTTGAAAAAACACTGTCCGTTAACAAGCTCTCGTTTTTATAATCCAACTAACTGGAATTCTGATATTTAATAATTAGCTAAAAAAGAAGAATCCATGCTTGTAGAAATAATACACAATCAACATCTAGACCTGCGAGAACTCTTTGCACAACATCAAGAAGTTCTTTTACAAGGCGAACTTGAAGTCGCCATGACCTCTTTAAATGATTTTAATTTATGTCACGAATCTCACGCAAAACTCGAAGAACGTTATATCTTCCCCTTATTTGAAACGATAAAACATCAAAGCAAATGGGATGTCAGTCTATATGTAAAAGAACATGAAAAGATCTCACACTTATTTAGAAGAATTATCGAAGATTTAGGACTATTGAGCGAACAAAGTCTTTCTAGTTCTCAATTACGTAGAAATATTATTACTATACTAGACAAGGAAAAAACACTTAAAGGTTTGATAGAACATCATGAATCACGTGAAGAAGATGCAATGTTAAAGGAACTTGATGAACAACTGGATTCGGCACTAATAAAAGAACTCGTTTCAGATTTAAAATTTACGTGGCTCGAAATCATTGGTTCATTCAAATGAGCACGAAAACCGGTTTATCGATTAGTAGTCGCACAAACGCGCAAGAATAAAGATTTAACCTCGGTTATGATCGTTTTACAATATTGATCTTGCTATCTAGTACTGTATTCTACGCATTCTTTCTATTACAACTTTCATGCGCTTATAAATAACACTCACTTAATGAACACTTCTATTTCCAACGTTCCCTCAGAACTAAGTGCTGATAAGCTGAATTATGAGATCAATGACAAATTGATCATTAATCAAGTGAGCCTCTCTGTAAAGTCTGGCGAAATGTTATTTATTGAAGGAAGCAATGGTAGTGGTAAAACAACCTTGTTGCGTATTCTTTCAGGACTGATGCAAGCTGACGAAGGTCAGGTAACATGGAACGGTAAGAGTACAGAAGAAGATCGCATTGAATTCAATCAACAGCTAAGCTACCTCGGTCATAGTACGGGGGTGAAGGCGGAATTAAGTATCTTAGAAAACATTAATTTCTTTTCTGCTATTTCCGGTTTACCTCAAAAAGAAAATGCTCAGGCAGCAATAAAATGGGTTGGACTAGAGGGTTATGAAAATAGCCCGTGCAGACACTTATCTTATGGGCAACAACGTCGCATTGCTTTAACTCGATTATTAATGGAACCATCTCAGATCTGGATCCTTGATGAACCCTTTGCCGGGTTGGACAAGAAAATGATTGATGCTTTAGAGTTTCAATTTAAGGCTCATATTGATAACGGTGGGTTACTAATATTGACCAGTCACCAGCCTATCAAGTTTGATCAAGTTAATACGACACGTCTTCACTTAGGATAGAATATATGACCTGCAATAATCCTTTTGTCGCCATGCTGACACGAGATCTTCGCATTGCCTTACGGCAACGCGCAGAAATTATGCTTCCCGTCATTTTTTTTGTCGTTGTTGTCAGTTTATTTCCTCTAGCGATCACACCTGATCCAACTGTTTTAAAAAACATTGCTCCTGGTGTAATCTGGATCGCGGCTTTGTTGTCAATTTTATTGTCACTACAAAATTTGTTTCGATCTGATTTTAATGATGGTTCCATGGAGCAAATTTTATTGAGCCCATTTCCGGGCTCATTATTAATACTAGCGCGTATTATCGCACAGTGGTGTATAACCGGATTACCATTAATTATTATTTCGCCGCTATTAGGGCTGTTGCTACATCTTGATACTCATGTTATTTCAGTCCTGTTTATTTCTTTATTATTAGGCGTACCATATTTGAATATGGTTGGTGCCATTGGTGTCGCATTAACCATTGGCCTAAGACAAGCAGGAGCATTACTATCGTTACTAGTCCTACCATTATATGTCCCGGTATTAATCTTTGGCAGTAATGCGGTTATCTCGGCAGCGAACGATTTGCCTTATAATGGTCAATTACTATGGTTGGCTGCGTTATTAGTATTGGCAACGACATTGAGTCCTTTTGTGATTAGCTCAGCCCTGAGAGTCTCTTGTAGTTATAGATAGTTGGTTACATTATTAAAATCTGGAGAATTAAATAGCACATGTTTGTAAGAGATAAAATTTGGTTGTGGTTCCACCGCATGGCATCACCAGCGTATTTTTATAAACTGGCAGGAAAGCTCTTACCTTGGTCTATTGTTGCAACCATAATTTTAATGTTAGTTGGTTTAGTCGGTGGGTTGGTCTTTGCCCCTGCGGATTATCAACAAGGTGATGGCTTCAGAATAATCTACGTACACGTACCATCGGCGTGGATGTCTATGTTTGTTTATATGGTCATGGCCGTCAATAGCGCGATATTTTTAATCTGGCATATTAAATTATCAGACATCGTCGCTCGTTCTAGTGCAGTACTTGGGGCCTCATTTACATTTCTAGCATTGGTTACAGGTGCTATTTGGGGTAAACCAATGTGGGGGACATGGTGGGTATGGGATGCTCGTTTAACTTCAGAGCTATTACTATTATTTTTATATCTAGGTTATATCGGTCTGCGTTCTGCGATTGATGACCGGCGTGTTGCCGGAAAAGCAGGCGCCATTCTGGCATTAGTCGGTGCTATCAATATTCCTGTCATTCATTACTCTGTTGTCTGGTGGAATACCTTGCATCAATCGGCAAGTGTTTCCAAATTTGATAACCCTTCAATCGAGTTGAATATGCTAATTCCTCTATTATGTATGGCATTTGCCTTTCAATTTTTTTACCTCTGCATACTCTTAATTAATTCACGTTCTGAATTACTGGAGCAGGAAAAACGTAGTCAATGGGTTAAAGAACTGGTGACATCACCATGATCGAGTTTTTGAAAATGGGTGGCTATGCCGCTTATGTCTGGTCATCTTATGGTATTGTTGCTGTCGTTTTGTTCTTGAATACGATTTCTTCATGGCGACGCTATCGCAGTATACTGCGTCGTCTCAAACGATTGCATAGTGAAAACAACAATGACACCTAAACAAAAACAACGCTTTATTTTGGTCAGCCTATTAGTAGTCGGTCTCGGCGCAGGCATCGGCTTGGTATTAATGGCGCTGAATGAAAATATTAATTTATTTTTCACTCCCTCGCAGGTAGTGGCTGGAGAAGTGCCACCCAATCAACGATTTCGCATTGGTGGAATGGTGACAGAAAATAGCGTGGAAAAACTGGATGGTGAACTAACCGTTCTCTTTAAACTCAATGATTCAGTTGAAGAAGTACAACTTAAATATGCAGGAATTTTGCCCGATTTATTTCGAGAAGGACAAGGCATAGTAGCAGAGGGAAAATTAAATGAAGATGGGGTCTTTATGGCTGATCAAGTACTCGCTAAGCACGATGAAAACTATATGCCCCCAGAGGTTGTACATGCACTCAAAGCAAGTGGTGGTGATTATTATGACAATGAGAAGACAGAATGATTCCTGAATTAGGGCATTTTGCATTGATCTTGGCGCTAGCTGTTGCATTAGTACAGGCTCTTATTCCCGGCATGGGTTTGTTGCGTCGTCGTGCAGATTGGATGGCTGTTGCAAAACCTGCAGCTCTATTGCAATTTATATTAGTATTAGCGGCCTATGGCATCCTAACCTACTCCTTCATCATCCATGATTTCTCAGTACTTTATGTAGCAAACACATCAAATTCCGAGCTACCTTTAATTTATCGACTATCAGGCGTTTGGGGGGCACATGAGGGATCATTATTGTTGTGGGTATTAATACTCAGTAGCTGGACCGCAATATTGGCCTTGTTTAGCAAACATTATCCTATCGATATGGGTGCAGGTGTCATCTCGGTATTAGGTTTCATCAGTATCGGTTTTTTGTTATTTAGTTTATTTACATCAAATCCTTTTATACGACACTTCCCTGCCCCTATAGATGGAGCGGATTTGAACCCTTTGTTACAAGACCCGGTAATGGCTATACACCCGCCCATGCTTTATATGGGTTATGTTGGTTTTGCAGTACCATTCGCCTTCGCAATTGTAGCGTTGGTTCAGGGCAAACTCGATGCGGCTTGGGCACGTTGGGTACGTCCATGGGCTTTAACAGCATGGGTCTGTTTAACTGGTGGTATTACTTTAGGAAGCTGGTGGGCTTATTATGAATTAGGTTGGGGCGGCTGGTGGTTTTGGGACCCTGTTGAAAACGCATCGTTCATGCCGTGGTTGACGGGCACCGCCTTAATTCATTCTCTCGCTGTTACAGAAAAACGTCACGCTTTACGCAACTGGACTGTTTTACTAGCCATCATAAGTTTTTCTTTAAGCTTACTAGGTACGTTTTTGGTACGTTCTGGTGTATTAACATCGGTGCATGCCTTTGCTTCTGACCCAACACGAGGTGTTTTTATCCTGGCTTTCCTCGGCTTGGTTGTTGGAATATCTTTGAGTCTATTTGCATTTCGGGCCTGGCAATTACGAACCTTGACACCCTTTAGCTTAATCTCACGTGAAATGGCTTTATTAGCCAACAGTGTACTTTTATTAATCACAATGTTAACAGTGTTATTAGGCACTCTTTACCCTCTAATACTCGAAGCATTAGGCGGCGGAAAAATATCTGTTGGCCCACCCTACTTTAGCCGGGTTTTTATTCCGCTGATGATTCCGGTCGTTTTCCTGGTGGCCGTCGGCTCCTTACTACGCTGGCGCGAAGATCACCTTATTAAAGTGATTAAACAATTGCGTACGCCAGCTGTTCTTTCCGTTGTTTTTGCAAGCGTGCTATTGCTTCTCTTGCCAGGTAAAGTCAGCTTCGTAGCCTGGTTTGCATTACTACTCACCTTCTGGGTAATCAATAGTTGTTTTGTACAGTTACAACAACGATTACGTCATTCTCAAAGTTTGATGCAAGGTTTAAGGAGAACTCCAAGAGGATGGTACGGTATGATATTGGCTCATGTTGGCTTGGGGTTTACAGTTGCAGGAATAGCGCTTTCCAGTGTTTATAGTCAGGAACAAGATGTACACATGGTAAAAGGTGATGCCAGGATACTGGGAGAATATCGATTTGAATTAGTAGGCGTTGAAAGAATCACAGGACCTAATTACCAAGCAGACATGGGCACAATCCGTATAGACAAGAACGGAAAGGAACTCATGACCTTGCACCCAGAAAAACGTATATATAACGTTCGCAAAAACATTATGACGGAAGCCGCCATCCATTCTAACTTGATGAGAGACTTATATGTTTCTCTAGGCGAACAACGAAATATTAATACTGGCGCATGGTCCGTTCGGCTTTATTACAAGCCATTTATCTTATGGATATGGTTAGGCGGCTTTGTCATGGTCTTAGGCGGGCTACTTGCGGTCACTGATAAGCGTTATCGTCTTCAAGTAAAGCAAGAGAAAATAAAACTGGATACTCATCATGTCACAGCCAGTTGAGGATCAACCACAATCACTACAAGAGCAAAGACCTAAACGCTGGGTTTATATCTTACCATTAGGATTGTTTACAATACTCATGGTGTTTTTCTTTTTTGGTCTTGGGCTAAACCCCCAATTAATACCTTCGCCATTAATCGGGCAGCCAACACCTGCGTTTTCTCTACCAAAACTAAGTAACCCTGATGAATTAATCCATCATACAGATCTTAAAGGTGACGTTAGTTTGCTAAACATATGGGCAACCTGGTGCGTTTCATGCCGACAAGAACATCCTGTTTTGATGAAGATAGCTCAAAGCAAAGAGATCCCTATCTATGGCTTATATTATAAGGACGCCCCTGCCGAAGGCGTTATTTGGTTACAGAAATATGGGAATCCATATCGAGAAAATGCCGTGGATGAGGATGGCAAAGTGGGCATCGAATGGGGTGCTTATGGTACGCCTGAAACCTTCCTCATCGATCAAAAAGGCATAATTCGTTATAAACATGTAGGCCCTATTAGCTGGAACGATTGGGAATCAACGTTATTGCCTTTAATCAGTTCTCTTAAGGAATAATAATGGCGTATAGATTTACTTGTTTGTTCCTGCTGTTATTCTTTGCCACAGTAAGTTCTGCTGAAATTGCCGGCTTTCCATTTGAAAATGAAGCTCAAGAACAGCGTTTTCGTGATCTTTCTTCCGAACTGCGTTGTCTAGTTTGCCAAAATCAATCTCTGGCAGATTCCAATGCCGGTTTGGCACAGGATCTTCGTTCAGAATTATATCAACAGGTATTAGGTGGTAATTCTAATAGTCAGATCATTAGTTTTATGACCGAGCGCTATGGTGATTTTATATTATACAAGCCAAGATTTGCGACAAAAACATTACTCTTGTGGTTAACACCTGTCTTATTATTCAGTATTAGTGTTTTTTGTTTAATTCGATTCAGTAAATTCAGGTCTCAAGAACAACAAACACCCGCTACCGATGAAGACTTGCAAAAAATACGAGCATTACTGCAAGCAGAGGAAGAAAAGCAATAATGTTTATAATACTAACTCTAGCAACAGCAGTGCTGTCTGTCTTGCTTTTATTGAGGCCTTTGTTTTCAAAAGAAAGACAACAATCCAAAGTAGAACGAGATGCCGTCAATATTCAATCTGCGGCAACAAGACTCTCCGAATTGAAACTTGAACTGGAGAATGAATTAATAAGTCAGGAAAGGTTCGATAAGTATAAACTTGAATTGGAAACAGCCGCACTTGATGACTTGCGTAATGCTACTTCAGTTGAAATTAAAGAGCATAAAGACAATAGAATATTAGCTATCATAGTTGCACTATTAGTGCCGCTACTCTCTATTGCAATATATCAACAACTAGGCGATGAAGCTGCTTTTGATATTGCGCTACAAACAGATGAATCTGCTATAGCAGCCAGAGAAATTGAAGAAATGCTCGCCGCTGTAGAGCAGGCTGTGCAGGAAAACCCGAATGATGTAGAAGGAAGAATTGCACTGGCCCAGGCTTATACTCGATTAGAAAGATATAATGATGCCGTAGCGGTGTATCTTGAACTTAACAAATTACGTCCAGATGAGCCTGATATTCTTGTCAACTATGCTGAAGCATTAGCACGTTCTCATGGAAACCAATTGACCGGAAAGCCGACTGAATTATTAAACGCAGCATTACTGATAGAACCCAAACATGGGCGCGCACTTTGGCTAGCTGGATTTGCCGAGCAACAAGCCGGAAATAAAGAAGGAGCAGTAGCCCATTGGCGTAACTTACTTGCGAGCATTGAAGCAGGTTCTGAAGTGTTTCAACACCTTGAAAGCTTGATCTTTGAGCTGAATAGAGAAAAACCAACCCCAGAAGTTTCTTCTTCAGGTCAATCAATTGCTGTTAAACAATCTATACAGGTAAAAGTTAGCTTGTCATCTGAAATTGATTCAAAAGTAGATCCAAATACTACACTGTTTATCTATGCACGCGCATCTGAGGGGCCAGCTATGCCGCTTGCAGTTCATAAAGGTCTGGCTAAAGAACTTCCGATTACAGTAACACTTGATGACAGCATGGCAATAATGCCACAAATGTCTCTTTCCAGTTTTCCAAAAGTAATTATAGGTGCTCGCCTTTCAAGCAATGGTCAACCTCAAGGACAATCAGGTGACTACGAAGGTCATTCTGACGTAATTGAGACATCAACTAATTCAGTAGTTGATGTCCTGATCAACTCGGTAAAGCCTTGAACAGAAAACTTTGTTTACCGCAATGCGGTCAAACTTATCGAAGATGTATTCATCTTCAGTTCTCATTATCAGCATTTTATGCTGTAGAATCCTGAATTTACTTGGTGCTATTTTATAGCAGCGGTACAATGCTATCAGGTCATGACAGCATTTAGGCTATACTTTGCTGCAAATTATTGAAAGTGGCTATCTATCATATAAAATAGCATTAGCATGCAATCCTTTTAAACAAGGACAACATCATCAAACTATCATTAAGAAACGACACTAAGCCCAAATCGAAAGCTCCAAGAGTAACCATCACTCTATTCCTCTTTCTATTGCCTGTCTTTGCCATCAGTTTTTATCAATATTTAGAAAAAGAAGCTCATTTAGAGCGCACCGCACTTATTGAAGCATTTAATAGCGCAAAAACGGAAGAAGAAAAATCCATTGTCACCGAAGAAATGCTGGCCCATTCAGAAAGGTTACAGGAGAGCAATCCCGATGATGCAGATGGCTGGTTAATGTTAACTAATTCATACGTCGCTATTGAGCGATACCCTGATGCATTAAGAGCAGTCGAAAACCTGTACCGCCTCAAAAGCGATGAGCCTTCAGTTATAGTACGTTATGCTGACATCTTATCGATGATAAATAATGGCCGGTTTAAAGGCAAACCAACTGAGTTGATTGATGAAGCGCTGCGTCTTGATCCAAAAAATAAAAATGGTCTTTGGTTAGCCGGCCTTGCAGCAATACAACGCGCTGACATTAAAAAGGCACTACAACACTGGCAGCAACTTCATGATCAGTTTAACGACGGGTCTGAATCACAACTGAAAATAAAACACTATATAGAGCTGGCGCGTCAACAACTCATTGAGCCCGATAAAGAAACACTTAGTGATATAGCGCTAAAAATAAATATTGTTTTGTCAGAAAACCTATTGACTGAAGTCAATGATAATGACGATGTTTATATCTATGCTCAGGCCATCGATGGTTCACTCATGCCATTAGCCATCTCTCGTGTGAAAGCAAGTGAGCTCCCCACTCAAGTTACACTTGATGATTCGATGGCACTCGTACCTTCGAATAAACTATCTGACCATAAACAGATACAGCTCATTGCCCGAGTATCGAAAAATGCTGCCACTCAATCTAGCCCGGGAGATCTAATCGGTGTTCTCAACTCCGTACCAACTAATATATACCTGCCCGTTAAGCTTATAATCGATGATATAATCCAATAAGGTGCAATGACTGTTATATTTTATCTATCGATAAAGCCCCTATTCTTATTAAAAGGCCCACTAAATGAAAGATGTTGAATTGATAAAAGAACCTGTTGAACTCTATAAAATCCTGAAATTCGAAGGGATGGTGACTAGTGGTGGAGAAGCGAAGGCAATTATTGCTGATGGACAAGTATTTGTTAATGGCATAATAGAAACACAAAAACGTAAAAAAATCGTTTCAGGTGACGTTATCAAATATGGTGTCGAGGAGATCCGACTACAGCTAAAATAACTGTTATTTTATGATTAAAGCTCATTAGTAACGAATTATTTTACTCGTTCGATATAATATAGATTAATTACCCTGGACAACTTCCAAATTAGAGCATGACAACAAAAGACAGTAATGGCACCGAACTCAATAATGGTGATTCTGTACAGGTCATAAAAGACCTTAAGGTTAAAGGCACATCAAACACATTGAAACGAGGCACGCTATACAAGAACATAAGGCTCACTAGTAAAGAGGAGGAAATTGAGTGCGGCAAGGGAAAATCAGTTATCGTACTTAAAACCTGTTATTTGAAAAAAGTATAGATATCATTTTTACATGTTCCTCCAAAATAAATTAACGAATTACTAATGAATAATAATGATGTATTACGTCGACTCCGTTTTGTTTTCGACTTCAACGATTCCAGAATGATTGATATCTTCAAGCAGGCCGAACACGATGTCACGCGTGCAGAAATTAGTGCCTGGCTGAAAAAAGATGACGATCCCGCCCACCAAGAATGTACCGACACATTGTTAGCAACCTTTTTGAATGGTTTAATTAACGATAAACGCGGCAAAAAAGATGGCCCGCAGGCAACTCCAGAAGTAAAACTAACGAATAATATTATTTTTAATAAAATAAAAATTGCTCTAAACCTTAAAGCAGAAGATGTCTTAGCTGTCCTTGAGTTAGCTGAGTTTCGTATTAGTAAACACGAGTTAAGTGCTTTTTTTCGTAAACCCGGTCATAAACATTATCGGGAATGTAAAGATCAAATATTACGAAATTTTCTTAATGGTTTGCAGCATAAATACCGAAAGGATTCTGAACCTGCACCAGCTTTTGAATGGAAACAATCTTCTGATGGAGAGTAAAACCTGTATGAACAACAATATTCTGGAAGAATCACTTACTCCCGGTTTTTATGAAACAGACGCATTAGGCCACATCAATAATACCGTCGTCCCTATGTGGTTTGAAAAAGCCCGAACACCGATATTCAAGATTTTCACACCGGATCTTGACCCTCAAAAATGGGAATTAATTCTAGCTAAAATAGAAGTCGAATATGTGCGTGAAATTGATTACCGCATAAGTGTGAGCATCAGAACGGGTATACAACATATCGGTAATAGTTCTTTTTTGATTCGACAGGAATTATTCCAGGATAAAGCACTCGCAGCCCGTGGCCTGACTACTTTGGTACGGTTTGATCATGACAAAAAGAAATCTCAAGCACTCACAGACGGTTTACGCAGTGAACTAGAAAAATATTATTGGCCCGCCGACCAAGAACTCCATTAACGCTCAATCAGTATTAATATTATTGCTTAGTTAATTCGTATTAACGATAATCTCCAATTCTTTAAATTTTACTCACATAATCAAGCAGGTAGTTCATAGACCTATGGCTCAATACGTATACACCATGAATGGCGTAGGCAAGATCGTGCCACCTAAACGCCAAATACTCAAAGACATCTATCTTTCATTTTTTCCGGGCGCCAAGATTGGTGTATTAGGATTAAATGGAGCTGGCAAATCAACCCTGTTAAAAATAATGGCTGGCATCGACACCGATATTATTGGTGAGGCCCGCCCTATGCCGGATATTAACGTTGGCTATTTACCGCAAGAACCGCAGCTTGACCCGGAAAAAGATGTTCGAGGCAATGTTGAAGAAGGTCTGCGCGAACCATTAGATGCCTTAGCGGGTTTAACTGAAGTCTATGCTGCCTATGCAGATGCTGATGCTGATTTTGATGCTCTAGCTAAAAAACAAGAGGAATTAGAGAGTATTGTTGCCGCATGGGATGCAGAAAACCTTGAAAATACGCTGGAAATTGCTGCTGATGCCTTACGTCTTCCTCCTTGGGATGCCGCTATTGAGACTCTATCAGGTGGTGAAAAACGCCGAGTGGCACTTTGTAGACTCTTGCTCTCGCGCCCGGATATGTTGCTATTAGATGAACCCACTAACCACCTCGATGCTGAATCTGTATATTGGCTAGAAAGATTCCTTGCCGACTTTAATGGAACAGTTGTAGCTGTGACACATGATCGTTACTTTCTTGATAATGTTGCCGGATGGATATTAGAGCTCGATCGTGGTGAAGGCATCCCCTTTGAAGGTAATTATTCCCAGTGGCTGGAAAATAAAGAATCTCGCCTTGAGCAAGAAGACCGTGCCGAATCAGCAAGACAAAAAGCGATCAAACAGGAACTAGAATGGGTACGCACTGCGCCTAAGGGCCGCCATGCCAAGAGCAAGGCTCGCCTCGCCCGTTTTGAAGAAATGAATTCTCAAGACTTCCAAAAACGTAGCGAAACAAATGAGATTTATATCCCGCCTGGTGCGCGATTAGGTGATGTCGTTATTGAGTTAAATAATGTCAGTAAAAAATTTGACGACCATGTCTTGTATGAAAATCTAAACCTCAACATACCCAAGGGCTCGGTTGTCGGCATCATAGGCGGTAACGGTGTCGGTAAATCTACCCTCTTTCGCATGATTGCAGGAACTGAGCAACCTGATAGTGGCGACATTAAATTGGGCGAGACAGTGCAAGTTGCCTATGTCGAACAAAGTCGTGAAAGCCTGGAAGATAGCAAAACAGTTTGGGAGGCCGTGTCAGATGGTCAGGATAATATAACGATTGGTAGCTATGAGATAAACTCCCGTGCCTATGTTGGACGTTTTAATTTCAAAGGTACAGATCAACAAAAAAACGTTGGTGATTTATCAGGTGGTGAGCGTGGTCGATTACATTTAGCTCACACACTAAAACAGGGCGCGAACGTATTACTCCTCGATGAACCCTCAAATGATCTTGACATTGAAACCTTACGTGCACTTGAGGAAGCAATACTCGCATTTCCTGGTTGTGTGCTTGTCATTTCACATGATCGTTGGTTCCTGGATCGAATAGCCAGCCACATTCTTGCATTTGAAGATGATGGCGATGTTGTCTTTTTGGAAGGTGACTTTACCGAATATCATCAGGACTTTCTAAACCGTAAAGGTAACGATTCACAACCAAAGCGAATGAAGTACAAACGTTTAAAGACCTAAACCAATTTGACAAAACGATATAAAAAGCTGCAAATGTCTACAAGCGATATCAATTCATTTAACTTTCACCCAGGACGTGTGATTGCTCGCAAATACATCATAGAACGACTACTCGGATCTGGATGGGAAGCGGAAGTCTATCTCGTTAGAGAATGTGCAACGGGGATTGAACGCACTGCAAAATTCTTCTTCCCTCAGCGTAACATTAAAGATAAATCATTAAAGTTCTATGCTCGTAAATTACATAAGCTTCGTAAGTGTCCTATCGTCATACAATACTCAACACAAGATAATATTACTCATAAAAAGATGCCAATTTCTTTTTTGGTTTCAGAGTATGTGGAAGGCGAATTATTAACTGAACATTTAATGCGGCAAACAGGTAAACGACTACATCCATTTCAAGCAATACATTTACTCTATGCGCTGGCAAAAGGAATTGAATGTATTCACTCTGCAGGCGAGTATCATGGTGATTTACATTCGGACAATATTATCGTGCAAAATGTTGGCCTGGGTTATAATTTAAAAATTATTGATATGTTTCAATGGGTTGATACACCGGGAGCAAATATCAAGAGTGATGTTATGGATTTGATTCGAATCTTTTATGATGCCTTGGGAGGACAAAAACATTACTCGAAACATCCAGCAGAGATAAAAGCCATTTGTTGCGGTTTAAAACATTCTCTGGCACTCAAAAAATTTAACAGTGCAGGAAAACTCTGCCGCTATATTGAAAACATGCAATGGGATACAATGTAACATGGATGACAATAACGAAATTATTACGCGATTCAACGCTACGGACAGCGAGCCTCTTTATATCTCTACTACGCATGGTGAAATAGTTTGCTATTCGAACAGATCACCGAAAAAAGACACCCCGAACGAAGATGCCTTGGCAGTTATTCCTGTCGATGACGAATCAACAATATTAGTCGTTGCTGATGGTCTTGGCGGGATGCCCGCTGGTGAACAAGCTTCTCAAATTGTCGTCGAATGTTTAATTGCATCAGCAAGCGATATAAAGTTTTCTGTACGTGAAGCTATATTGACGGGCATTGATGAAGCGAACAAAACAATTTTAGACATGAAAACCGGAGCAGGCAGCACTGTTTCTATAGCTGAATTATCAGGAAATAAATTGAGAACATACCACGCAGGTGATTCTCTTATATTACTCACTACCAATCATGGCAATGTTAAATACCAGACGCTTTCTCATTCACCCATCGGTTACGCACAAATCTGCGGGGCACTTGATCAAGAGCAAGCCATGCGTCATCCAGAACGCAATTTGATATCCAATTATGTCGGATGCAATGATATGCATATCAATATTGGCCCCATAATTGAACTCGCACCAAATGATACGATTATACTTTCTAGTGATGCCTTGTCAGACAATCTTTATGAAGAAGAAATTAGTGAATTTATACGCAAAGGACCATTGCTCGATGGTATTAAAGAATTGATTCTTCAATGCACCCTAAATATGAAAGACCCACTCCCAGATCGCCGTTGTCACCCTGATGATTTTACGCTGATAAGCTTTAGACAAAACACTTGAACACCTTTTAAAACCTGCATAATTTTAAATTATTCAAAGATAAGGAGTTTAAGTATTTCTATAGTTTTTTAAACTAAAAATACAACGTAATAACCCCCCGTGACTAATTCACACGGGAGGTTGTGTCACTGATAGTGACATGACAGGAGTGATGACACCCTTAACAAAAGTATAGAACAAATTTATCAATTTGCAGGAATAATTTCATCTCAAAAACCTCGTTTCTTGAGTAATTATCCAGGAGATTTATTAAACTGTTGAAATGCTTAATCTCGTGAATAGATAATACAAATGAGCCACGAGTCTATTATTAGAAAATTCAATTTACCCGAAACTAATTAAACATATATCGAACATACAACCTGAATAAGAATGACTTATGCTATATAGCTGAATACACTGATCCACCAGATTATGTCATTTTGCAATATTCCCCTATAATCCCTCGATGCATTTTTTCCGCAAACTAATCGTACACAAGAAACTGAGCCACCTGCTATTACTTGGCTTGCTTGCGCGTTCGTTAATTGCAACTGGATTTATGTTAGACCCCAACCCGGCGGAGGGTCATCTTTTCTCTATTATTATCTGTGAGGGGCCTGCAAGCATTAATGCGATAAAGGGTCTATCAGAACAACCTCGCCAAGATAATCAACATCAACACCACCATCACCAGCATGATGATGATGAGCATAACCACGAAATACAAGATCATGGGTTCTCCGCTTGTAGCTTTTGGTCGTCAAGCAGTCAATCATTATTAGCCAATGCATTGTTCCTTGACGTTGCAGATGTTCGATTAACAGATGAAATCGTCTTCTATAAAACACAGCCTATTCCCCGAACCACAAATGCTTTACGTTTCCCCCGCGCACCTCCTCTCCTAAGTTAAGCTAAGCCACAACTATTCATAAGTTTTCCTGCTACTCACATGCAGTAGCATGTCTTGTTTTATTTTTAGGAGCACACAAATGATTTCTTTGTTAAAAACAACAGTGATATCCACTGTTGGGGTTTTATTAATTAGTTCACAAGTCTATGCAGACGTTCATCATGATAGTACTGGCATGGTGCTAAATAACGACGGCATGAAGCCTGTCCGCTCTGATAGCCATGCCCCAATCGGGGTCATGGGCGATCATATGCACAACAAGGGTGAATGGATGTTATCTTATCGCTATATGTACATGGATATGGAGGGCAACCGCGATGGAGAAACAGAACTTAGTCCTGAAGCGATAATTGCAAATACAGCGAATCGATTTTTTGGAACACCAGGGCAACCCGCCAACTTGCGAATCGTACCAACCGAAATGACGATGGAAATGCATATGTTTGGTGCCATGTATGCACCTAGTGATTGGTTGACATTGATGCTAATGACTATGTACACAGAAAAATCTATGGATCACATCACCTTCAATGGACCTGGTACAACTAGAATTGGGACATTCAATACAAAAAGTAAAGGCATTGGAGATACTAAAATCGCCGGGTTAATCAAATTGTTTGATAATAAATTACACCATTTTCATCTAAATGCGGGTTTAAGCTTGCCAACCGGCGCTAATGATAAGCGAGATGATATCCTCGCTCCAAACGGTGCAACACTTAATGTGCGCCTGCCGTACCCCATGCAACTCGGTTCAGGTACTGTGGATGTCTTACCAGGCATCACATATACCGGCACCCTAAATAGTTTTCGCTGGGGCGCTCAATACATGGGTACGTTTCGAACAGGACGAGATCATGGTTATAGCCTCGGAGATAAACAAGATTTTACTGGTTGGTTAAGTTACCAATGGAAACCATGGATTAATACATCAACTAGAGTTTCCTATTCTCACTTGGGACAAATTGACGGTATCGATCCAAGCATTATTGGCCCAGTACAAACTGCAGACCCTGATAATTATGGTGGCGATATTGTTAATCTATATTTTGGGCTTAACCTGGCAGGTCAACATGGCCTAATGCGTGGCCATAGGCTTGCCTTTGAAGCGGGGATTCCATTGCATCGAGACTTAAATGGACCACAAATGGAAACGGATTTAACGATTACTGCCGGATGGCAATATGCATTCTAAAAACTGCTAAATTAAACGGTTGAAACAGGCAAGTGCGTTATTCGGGCACTTGCCTGTTCATATTCTTACAATAGTTTTCTTCTTATTGATTCAACTCAAATAATAACTAATTAGACATTAGTATTTATTTTTATATGCCAAGGCTCATAACGAACGCCCAGTTTATTATCTGCTGGATAGCGTAGTTGGAGATATCCCATTTCAGAAAGTCGTTTATAAACCTCAGTTTCAGTAAAAGTTCCTGTGAAATTCAACTTTCCATAACCTTTTTGCCCAACATCAAAATCACCATTACCATGAAATGAGTAGCCCGGAGGTGCAAGGGATCGAGAGGCAAGCGAGAGATTCCCTTCGCTGCTGTGTACTTTATTTAAAAATAGTAAAAACTGTTTCATCACGCTGCGAATTCCGGAAGTCAGAATAACCTGATCTCCCAGTTCTTTTTTTATGTCATCATATATTTCAATAGATCTTTCCTTGTAAAGATAATTTCCGCTGCGCGGTATTTTGATAACATCTTTCTTTTTTACCTGATCAGTAATTTCTTTTAACGGTTTCTGTCCTAGAAATCCGTATCGTTGTCCATCCTCATAAAAAGTTAACTCCATAAACTGGAGTTCTTGTTTCGTAAATGCACCAACCTGAGAATAATTACGCGCAAGCGTGAGCCCGTCAGTGAAGTTTAATATATTAAAATTGCCATGTCCGACCAGCTTTTGTAGGCGTCTAAGACGAAATACCGTTGAATCAAACGTCTCGATTAGCTCATGATCAAGTAACACATCATCATCATGAGGCTTATTAAAATTATGAATTTTCTGCAAATAATCTTTGAGTCCATCCTCTGGATATGTTGATTTACCTGCAAAATATCCCCTAATAGTTTTCGATGATATCTCCGGGGCAACACCAAAACCGATAAACCCCAATCCCAAAGTTTTTAATAAATACCTTCTTTTCATACGCTTTAATTATTAAGATTTGTTGTTCTTATTAAGTACTTCCAGCATAGCAGTTTTTTCCTTTTATTAAACGAAGAAAAATTGATTGAAAATAAATCGTTTCTAGATTCTCATAGACTTTTCTAATCATCAAAATCTTCGTTCTTTTAGTTTATTTACGTACTTATGACTAACATCCATACTGCTCAAACAAGGTTAATGCATTCTTGCCACCCAAACGTAATCGACAGAAGTCTGTAGCAATATTTTACAAATATTATGTATTTAGCATCACAATAAAGTAGTGACTCATATGTCCTGTCACAACTAAAACATACTTGGTATTGTTCAAAATTAAGTTTATTTTCAGTCAAATAACTGAGATGTTTTATACCTTACTTTATTAGAGATCTCCATTTATTTATATAGAATACAATTACTTACAAATAGTATAGTGATTTTGATGTTCTTGTGTACTTAGTTTACTATCATTATTTGAGTGACTTAAAAGGCACTCAGTATTGTGCACTGCACAATTTCATTTATACTGCGTGAGTGAATTTAAAAGAAAAGGTGCATATATGTTTTCTGGTGAGACCGTAGAACTACTCAAAAAAATATCAGACTCTCATATCGAGATGACGAGTCAATTTCTTAACGCGAGTCTGGATAGTCTCAACAAGACAAGCCCGGCCCTATTCAAACCTGAAATAATTGATGAGTTAAAAGATAAGATCAATAAATCGACGTCAATAAGCCAAGACAATATTCAGTTGTTTAATGACCACTTAAAACTCTTTCAATATGCCATGTCTAAATCCATGGGAATGGAAGCAGATAAAGTAATCACTCCTGATAAGTCAGATCGACGTTTTTCAGATGAATCATGGAATGAAAACATCGCGTTTGATTATATCAAACAGTTTTATTTGTTGAGTTCTCAATACATACTTAATACCGGTCTAGAAAATCAGCAAATTGATAAAAAGTATGCAAAAGAAGTCGATTTTTACACCAAGCAATGCATAGATGCCCTATCCCCAAGTAACTTTGCTGCAACAAATCCCACTGTATTAAAAGAAACCATTGATAGTAAAGGAGAGAACATTGTTCAGGGTATCAATGCTTTGTTTGAAGATTTAGTACGTGGTAAAGGGCAAAGATTAATGACTAAAATGACGGATACTGCGTCATTTGAAATTGGCAAAAATATCGCCACAACACCAGGTAAGGTTGTATTCCAAAATGAATTAATACAACTTATTCAATACATACCAACGACCAAAACTGTGTATGAGACACCATTACTTATTGTACCACCCTGGATAAACAAATTTTACATCCTTGACCTAAAAGAAGAAAACAGCTTTATCAAATGGGCTGTTGATCAAGGACATACCGTCTTTGTTATCTCTTGGAAGAACCCTGATGCCAGTTATGCAGACACCAAGTTTGAAGACTACATGTCAAATGGTGTGTTAGCTGCAGTAGACCAAGTCAAACAAGAGACAGGCATCAATAATGTTAATGCTGTTGGTTATTGTATCGGCGGCACCTTACTGGCTGCGACAAATGCCTACCTTGCAAGCAAACGACGCAAGCCCATCAAGTCCGCTACTTATTTCACAACCTTAGTCGACTTTGAAGAGCCTGGTGATTTGGGCGTATTCATCTCTGAAGAAAAACTTGACTCTCTGGACGCTGATATGGAAAGAGATGGTTTTCTTGACGGCTCGTCAATGGCCACTGTCTTTAATATGCTACGCGCAAATGATCTTATATGGCCTTTCTTTATCAATAACTACTTACTAGGTAAAGAACCTACTGCTTTTGATTTGCTTTATTGGAATTCAGATTCAACGCGCATCCCTGCAACAGCACATAGTTATTATTTGCGTAACTGTTATCTGCATAATTTATTACGCGAACCAGGTGGCATTGAATTAAATGGCACTCCCATAGATCTTCGAAAGATTAAAATCCCAACTTATTTCATCTCTACACGAGAAGACCATATAACGCCGTGGAAATCGACCTACGAAGGCGCCCGCTTAATGTCAGGCCCTACGCGTTTCGTCTTAGGTGGTTCAGGACATATTGCCGGGATCATTAACCCTCCAGTTAAAAACAAATATAATTATTGGACTAATAATGAAATTGAAGTTGATCCAGACAACTGGCTAGACAACGCTAAAAGCAATGAAGGCTCATGGTGGACTGATTGGCAAAAATGGATCGGCACAAAATCAGGTAAAAAAATACCCGCACGTAGTCCTGGAGAGAACCTGAAGATTATTGAAGACGCTCCCGGCAGCTATGTGAAAGAAAGAATCGTAGACTAAATAAACAATATCTTATACATCTGTAGGAGAAAAGAAATAATGGCAAAAGCTAGTGCAAGACATATTTTGGTAGATAGTGAAGACCAATGTGCGTCACTTAAACAACAAATTGAAGAAGGTGCTGATTTCGCAGAAGTTGCTAAAGAGCATTCAAGCTGTCCATCTGGACGCAGCGGCGGAGACCTGGGTGAATTTGGCCCTGGTCAAATGGTAAAAGAATTTGACGAGGTTGTCTTCAGTGGAGAACTAAGCACAGTACACGGCCCTGTCAAAACCCAATTTGGCTACCACTTATTAGAAATCACGAGTCGAGAAGATTAATCTACTCTGTAACAATCAGCTTCAAAGGTCTCAGATGTTAGTCTGAGACCTTACGTTTTGTAAATGATCACCTGACTGGTTTCATCCGATACAACTTTCCTCTTGAATCATCGGTAATAAAATAAAGAAAACCATCTGCTCCTTGTTGAACTTCTCTTATTCGTCCAAAGTCACCATCAAACAATCTTTCTTCCTTAATAACTTTATTGTCTTTCATTTCTAATCTAACCAACTGTCCAAACACCAACGAACTCACAAATGCGTTACCATGCCACGCAGGAAACTGTTCGCCTGTATAAAACAAAAGACTCGATGCGGCGATAGAAGGCACCCAATAGTGAATGGGTTGTGCCATACCTTTTTTTTCTGTCCCCTCGCCGATCCTTGTTCCAATAACATAATTTACCCCATAGGTAATAACGGGCCACCCATAATTTACACCTGATCGCATCAGGTTCAGTTCATCACCGCCTTGTGGTCCATGCTCAATTGTCCAAACCTCACCTGAGTCAGGATGCATAGCGATACCTTGCATATTACGATTACCATAAGTATATATTTCAGGTTTAGCAGATGATTTATTAAAGAATGGATTGTCGTTCGGAATTGTGCCGTTCTTGTTTATCCGAATAAGAGAACCGGCATGGTCATTAATATCTTGTGCACGTTCCTTTGTTCCTCTATCACCAAGCGTAATAAATAAATTCCCTTCATCATTTATTAATAAACGAGAACCAAAATGGTGCCCTCCTCGAGATTTCGGCAAGGCTTGAAAAAGCACTTTAACTTCAGTTAATCCATTGTCGATTAATTTTGCACTGGCTACCTCCGTGCCAATACCATTCTTGTTAGCACCTGAATAAGAGAAATAAATTATCTGGTTATTGTGGAAATCAGGATCGATCGCAATATCAAGTAAGCCACCTTGCCCCTTAGATTTCACCTTAGGCAAGCCTATAACCGGCTCAGATAACTTACCACCATCGATTAGTCGTAGTCGCCCGGGACGTTCCGTCACTAATATTCGCCCATCAGGTAAAAAGTCGATTGCCCAGGGGTTTTCTAATCGTTCAGCGACCCTTTCAACAGTGAACGAATATTTTTCTGAGGTATAAATTTCATTCGCGTCAATTGAAGAAATGCAACCCAAGGTTAATATTAAGCTAACGATATTTTTTTTCATGATACACATATCCAATGTTTAATCAGTGCATTAACTCAAGGCTTATCTGCCAAAAGAATAGCCCGGGTTGGAGCAGGATATCCTTCAATGGTTTTAGTCCTATCTTCTTTGTCCAGAAAATCACTTAAAGATTCAAACTTCATCCATTCTGTTTTTCGCTGCTCATCGCTTGTTGTTTGTGTCACATCAATAATACGAGCATTTTGGAATCCAGCTCGCTCTGCCCAGTGAATCATAATTGCTGTACTTGGAACAGCCCAAACATTACTCATCTTTGCATACCTATCTTCTGGAATGAGCACGTCCATATTCTTGTCATCAACCACCAAGGACTCCAGTACCAATTCACCGCCTGCTTTTAAACAATTGAAACATTGGTTTAGATGCTCTAATGGATCACGACGATGATAAATTACACCCATTGAAAAAACAGTATCAAAATTTAATTGAAAATCGGGTAGCTCTTGTATGCCAAACGGCAATAGATCTATATTAGCATTTGGAATATATTTTTTGATTGCAGAAAACTGCATGAAAAACAATAACGTTGGATCGAGACCAACAACATGCCGAGCATTATTTCCCAGCATACGCCAACCGTAGTAACCATTACCACAACCAATATCTAGCACCACGCGTTCATCTAACGGTTTTATAAATTTATCTAAGCGAGACCATTTCAAGTCTGAACGCCATTCGGTGTCGATCAAACAGCCGAATAGATTGTAAGGACCTTTTCTCCATGGCATCAATATTTTTAATTGCTGTAGTAACTCTTTAGCAACATCTTCAGAGCAATCAGTAGTGTTACCAATGTGCACGATGTTTGAGTCAAGTAAGATGTGTGATGGTGAAATAGCCGGCAAACTATCAACAGTCGATTTCCATCGAGCATAATCGCCATGATTAAGATTATTAAAAAAATCCGTTAATTGTGGCTTTAATACACTTACCCACTTCTCCATAGAACGGATATTAAGGACATCAAACAGTCTTTTATAATTCATGGGCAAAAGAAACTATTTCCTTGCCATTAAAGACGCGAAATTAAAACATTTTAACCAAGTGAACGACTGTAAAAAACCTGCATTAGTTAAACGTTGTTGATGTTCTTTCAGAGACTCAGGGATCAGTACTTTTTCCAGTGCGTCCCGTTTGTTAGCAATCTCAAGTCGTTCGTATCCATTTAACTCCTTCATGTGGTGGTGTAGTTGATTCAAGACATCGTTTTCTAAATCATCTTCAAACACTATTTTTTCAGATAAAACCAACACGCCTCCAGGCAATAGCCCCTGATAAATTTCATTTATCAGGTTTTGGCGTTGAGCTAAGGGAATAAATTGCAAAGTAAAGTTCATTACTACAATAGATGCATTTTCTATTTTAGTTTTCAGAGCATCACCAAGCTTAAATGAAATTTTATTATTTTGACTTTTCTGAGAAGAATTTTTATTACATAGATCAATCATTGCCTGTGAATTATCAATCGCAATTATATGGCAGTTTTTAGCTTTTATTCCTTGCTGAATAGCAATGCTTGCCGCACCTAATGAGCACCCAAGATCATAAATGTTTGTATTATCCTGTGCATACTTATCTGCAATAACACTAATCATCGAAATTGTTAATGGATACCCAGGAACGGACCGCTCAATCATGTCAGGAAATACTTCGGCAACACGTTGACTAAACTCGAATGGTTTGACTACACCTTCATTAGAACGATACAAAGTATCTTTGATTTTCATATTATATTTTCAGTTTATTACGGAAAGTAAACGGGTGCTTGTTCTGGTGTCCATTGTTGGTATTTTTTCATGCAATTTTTAAACAAAGTCCCCCGCTCTATTTTTTTGTACCAACAATTAAGTAATTGATAAGGACTTGACTCGAACCAAACAAGATCCACATTGGCAAATTGACGTATAAACGGAAAGATTGAAATATCTGAAAATGAGAGATGGTCACCAGTCAAAGCGATGTTTTGATTGTCACTCAAACATTTTTCAAGCAAGGCTAAATAATCAGTCGTTTTGTCACGATAGTATTCTTGAGAATATTCAGGGTAACCGACATGATATTTGTAGCGATCCAGATAGTATTTAAATTCATTATCGTTAAGTTTAATTAACTTTTGACTCAATGAACTGTCTTCATTCAACCAGCCATCTACGTCATATTGGTTTAATGCCCACGACATGACCTCAAGGCTTTCATCAATTATCTTTTCATGGGGTGTTAGTAATACCGGCACCGTACCTTTTTTTGATAATGACAGCATGGATGCAGGTTTGTTTTTCAACAGCACCTCTCTATATTCACATTTTATATTCGCTTTATGAATTGCCATTCTTGCACGCATTGCATAAGGGCAGCGCCTAAAAGAATAAAGAATCGGAAGTTTATCCATTGCGGTGCATTATAAATGTGCAACTAAATGCTGCCTACATTTTTGCGCCAATATGTTTTTCATTACGTTGCTTCGCTAAAGTTACTTGTCGTTGTCGTTCATTAAAGCCTGAACGTTGTTCTTCTGTCGTCTCGTTAATGCAGCGCGGACATGAGACGCCTTCTTGATAGTCTTTCGAAGTCATTTCTTCTTTGGTAATAGGTCGACGACATGCAAAACACTGGTCATAATTACCTTCGGCAAGTTGATGGTCAACAGAAACCCGACTATCAAATACAAAACATTCCCCCTCCCAAAGACTTTCTTCTTGTTTAACTTCTTCTAAATATTTAAGTATGCCGCCATTGAGTTGATAAACCTCTTCAAATCCTTGTTCAAGCATATAAGCACTGGCCTTTTCACAACGTATGCCGCCAGTACAAAACATGGCAACTTTTTTATTTACTGTGGGGTTAAGCTTGCTTCTTACATATTCAGGAAACTCTCGAAAATTAGTAGTGCTTGGTGAAATAGCGTCTTTGAAGGTTCCAATCTGATATTCGTATTCATTGCGAGCATCAACTAACAACACCTCCGGATCGCTAATAATTTCATTCCATTGCTTTGGTTCAATACGAATACCTGAACGATCTGAAGGTTTAATATCGGGTTGACCCATTGTTACGATCTCTTTCTTGAGTTTGACTTTAGTCCTGTGAAACGGGATTTCGTCTGAAAATGACTCTTTATATTCAAGATCAGCAAGGCGTTTGTCTGATTTTAGAAAATCTAATAGTTCATCTATAGCGGCCCGCGTCCCCGCAAGAGTGCCGTTTAACCCCTCTTCAGCTAATAATAAAGTTCCATAAATATCTCGTTCCTGGCAAAAAGATAACACAACAGGCCGCATAGCTTTATAGTTATCAAGTCGAACAAATTTATACATCGCTACAATGATAATCATGTCGGTCATTTCATCTATCTCTGTGGGTCATAATATAGTTACAATTATAGTATTACTGGAGGGAGTATCAATTCTGATTTAAGCATAAGCATCATTCTCCTACATGCATTATACTACTCATAAAAATTGTCAGATTGAAGACACATGGATTATAAGAAACGGGTTTTCTCCTAATATTAAATTAATTGACTAAATTGCCGATAACGCTTTCATGGACTCAAATCATAAAACTGGCAGAAGTGAGAGAAGAAATTATTACCGTACATTAAATGTACAACCCGATGCCTCATTAGAAATCATCAAAAATAATTATCGTACTTTAATGCAGAAATTACGTTTACACCCTGACCTGGGTGGAAAACACTGGAACGCCTCGATAATCAATGAGGCATACAATATCCTGAGACATTCAGAAAAACGTGCTGAATACGACAAAAAACTATTAAAACAATATGGTGTGCGCAGGCTATCGCAAGGACATCTTGAACAATGGGCTTTTGACGAGTCGACATACACTTCATCTACAAAAGATTTGCACGGAAACCAGAGGAATTATTATCGACTACTTAACATCCAAGCTGATTCACCAAACAGCATTATCAAGACAAGTTATTTAACACTATTAAAGAAATCAACTATACCAAAAGAATTACTAAATGAAGCTTATCGTATTCTCGGTGATTCTGAAAAACGTGCCTTATATGATCAACTAATAACGCGTTACCCTCATCCTGAAGCACTGGACAAATTAAATGTGGGCAAACTGAAAAAAGTGATTAAATCGTTAGATCTATCAGCCTATACAGGAAAAGAGCCGACTCATCCAAAGGGGAATAATAAATCAATCAAGCCCCCATACTATCAACCCGTTATCACTCAATACTGTACGTTTTGTAAGACACCTCATGAACAAAGTCCTTGTAGAGACATTGCCCCGTTATGTGATGAATGTAATAGTCCTTTATTTCCACCATCGAAATCATTTATCGATCAACAACGCCGAGATATTGTGCGATTAACAAATAACAGCAAGGTTCAGCTATGCAGCTATTGGCCCGGTAAATTTAGCATAGGAACGGTAACAGACATCTCCCCACTTGGCATTCAGCTGGTAACCTCAATCGAATTACCGAAAGATCAAATAATTAAAATTGATGGCGAAGATTTTAAAGCAGTAGGCGTTGTATCACATACAAATAAAAACAAATCAGAAATGTCAAAAGAGAAACATACAGCAGGCATTCAATTTTTAACCGTCAACTTTAATAAAAACAAAGGTCAGTTTTTCTCTGAAACAGCATAAAACCAACACAAAAAAGAGGGTGCAAAAAAAGCACCCTCTAAGTTACTGACCTCAAAATCCCTGATAATCAGGTAGACTCTACTTGTACCAGATTATCCGAAAAAGAAGGTGAATGTCCCATGTCACCAAACTCAGCAGAGCTAATGGAATTTACGGTGCCGTTATTTAACTGACGCCAGTAGCCCAAGGTTGCAACAACAATCCCAGGATTAACGTCATCGGTAATCTGTGCCTTACCTTCAAACGCACCACGGTCATTGAATACCTTCACAGTGTCACCTTCATTAATATTTCTCGCGCCCGCATCAGTTGCACTGATCATCACAAATTGTTCACCTTGTCCTTTTATCTTATGTTCCATGTTCGCATAACACGAATTCAAAAAACCGTGGCTTTTAGGTGACACGATATTCAACGGATATTTCTTCGCAAGTTCCGGGTTGCTCTCCGGTGTTTCGCGTGAAGGAATATAATCCGGTAAGCTGTCCAGATCTTCACCCGGTTGAAAACCTTCGTACATTTGTCTAAACGGAGCTGCGACAAAATTCTTCGCGCCAATGACTTCAAACTCACACTTGCCTGATGGTGTTGGGAAGTTGCCTTCTTTGTGTGGACAGCGATCGTCTTTAGTACCAACATTCAGACGAGCAAACCCGTTCTCACGTAAATAGTTCAAATCTATTCCATCACAGGCCGGGGCATCCCAATCAATGAAGTTTTCAAGACACTCTGAATCTGACCATTTCAAACGTTCATCCTCATACCCCATCAATTCTGATAAACGGCGGAAGATTTCATTGTTCGGGATAGCTTCTCCCGGAGATTCAACACTCTTGGCATTGTAAGTAAGATACAGGTGCCCCCATGACAAGATAATATCTTCGAGTTCAGCACCCATAGAAGCCGGTAAAACGATATCCGCATACGATGCCGTATCTGAAAGAAAATGTTCAGCCGAAACCATAAACATATCTTCGTTCATCAATCCCTCGACAATTTTATCAGTTTCCGGTGCCTGCGTAACCGGATTCGAGTTCCAGCACATAAATGATTTAATCGGTACTTCTAAATCGATTTCACCAGTTAGCGCACGGCCAATTTGCAGATTACTTAAAACCGGGGTTCCTTCCGGAATTAAATCAGGGCGACAAATCACATCAAACTTGTATGGGTGTTCCCAGACGGGGAATTGTGTAACGCCCCCGCCAACCTGTTTCCACGCACCGGTTAAACCAGGAATACAGGTTACCGCGCGTATTGTTTGGCTACCACCATAGGTACGTTCCAATGCCACGCCCATGCGTATCGCCGCCGGTTGTGAGGTTGCGAGTTCTTTCGCAAATTGACGAATGTCATCTGCAGGAATACCGGTAATCCCTGCTGCCCATTCTGGAGTACGGTCTTTCGCCCGTTCAGCTAGAGCATCAAACCCCACTGTGTGATTGGCAATGTAATCTTTATCCGTCAAGTCTTGTTCGATGATGCTGTTAATCACCGCCATCGCCAACGCACCGTCAGTGCCCGGTTTTGGTGCAATATGCCAGTCAGCTTGTTTCGCAGTTTTTGATTTATACGAATCAATCACCACCACCTTGGCACCTTTTTGTTGTGCTTCTTTGACAATCGCCCAGTGATGCAGGTTGGTACTGACACTATTACATGCCCATATAACGATGTATTTAGAATGGATGTAGCTTTCAGGGTCAACGCCTGCTGTAGGTCCAACCGTTAAGAGCCACGCAGTACAGGAACCTTCACCGCAGAAGGTTCTTTCCATTACGGTTGCACCCATACGATTAAAAAAAGCATCACCACCATTTAACCCATGAACCAGACCTTGATGACCAAGATAACTATATGGCACGATAGCACGAGGTCCATATTCTTCGATGATGGCTTTCCATTTATTGGTGATTTCAGTTAATGCTTCATCCCAGGTAATACGTTCGAATTGTTTACTGCCTTTCGGTCCCGTACGTCGCATGGGATACAACAATCGGTCAGGATGATAATGTCGTTTTTCGTAATCTTTTAATTTAACGCAGAGGCCACCGCGGGTCATGGGGTGTTCCTTGTTCCCTCTAACACCAGTAACTTTTCCATCTTCAATATCGAACACCATTGCACAGGTATCTGGACAATCATGTGGACAACCACCAAAGGCAGTTTCTTTTATTACTGCGGCCATATTATTACCCTCTACTTTATATAATTTTATTTTAGATTACGGTATTAACTAATCATTCTTAGCTCAATATAACTAATAAACATAAATATTATCGGCTAGTGTTTTTAGCCTCCATTTATTTGTGTTTAATAGCGTTGTATATTATGAACTTCTGAGCTGGTTTTGTATATTTCACATTTCGTCTAGATATACCATGTAATAAACTGTTTTTATGAGGGAAATATGTTTTGGAGTTACCTGTGAGTTTATATCGTGAACATCATAAATCACTACAACAGCAACTGCTTATTCAAACCAGGTAGCTAATCCTTAGGAAGTCTCTCACTGCCGACATAAAACTACTGTCAAGCCGAGAATTAACCAAATAACTTTAAGTATCCAGACATACCATCGTTGAAGCTTATATCAAACTGACAAAATCAGGCTATCTAGAAAACAAAAGCGGCTCTGGCATATTTTCGGTTGAATCGTTGCCCTACATGTCCATCTCAATTTCATCAGCCAGTTAACTCATGATCTAACCAATACACAACCGTTCATTTGACATCAGCACCCGAAAGCAAGCCGTATAATTCACATGATTAATTTACTTTAAATCTTTGTATCAATGTATTACTTTCTTGCTCACTGAGACACAGCTAACATTTAAACGAGAGCGCCAGTAGTTTACTGAGTTACTGTAAATGTAGTGTTGCGCAGGCATTAATTCTATATGCGGATGCTGACACAAACTTGTTAGTAACTTCACAATATGTCCTGCAATGTGGGCACATGGATTTTCGCTGTACTGTGTAATTAAGTAAAATAATCTTGCTTGCAACTTATCAATATTATTGTTTGTTGATTCTTCTACAGGTTGTTGATTTGTATTTGACATCGAGTTGCTCCAAAATAATCTTTCGTATTCGCTACAAATTAGTTTCATCGCCCTTGCATATCTATTTAGCAATATTGCATTAAAGTGATCTGTCATTGACGTTTTCAAAGATGCTCGGCATGCCAACAAGTAAAATTCTTTTACTAATTTTTTTGTATTCAACTTGTTAGATTGAATCAAATCATTAGCGGAAATAGTGTTTTTATTTATGAGATCGCACACATCATCTGGCGTCCATTTCACGTAAAAGGTTTTATTTAATGTATAAAGCGTTTTTAACATTAATTGTAAGTAACTGATAAATATATACTAAAATTAATCGTACAATTGCATGAACATTCTTGATGGGAATGATTATCATTTAGATCTATTGTTCTTGTCAATATATTTTGATAACATGTAATTTGAATATTTAAAAATAAAATAACCAATCAGGATGTAGAGTAATGACAGAGCTGAATGATAAATTACGATCGAATGGCTATATACCTGATGCTGCATTGACGATCACGCTTGAGCTTATGCAAAAGCTCGATAGACCTCTGTTAATTGAGGGTGATGCAGGTGTTGGTAAAACATCTATCGCCAACAGCCTGGCGAAGATACATAACTGTGAATTAATTCGCTTACAGTGTTATGAAAATCTTGACGTCCAATCTTCAATCTATGAATGGAATTATTCAAAACAATTGCTTTGGATAAATTCTCAAAACAATCCAGAAAAAGAAAGGGATATGGAACATATCTTTAGCCAGGAGTTTTTACTCGAACGACCATTGCTTAAAGCAATCAAGCAAAAAAAAGCCCCCATACTTTTGATTGATGAAATTGATCGCGCTGATGAAGCATTTGAAGCCTTTTTATTAGAGCTGCTATCTGAGTTCCAGATAAGTATTCCTGAGTTAGGTACGATAAAAGCAGAATCAATACCGCAAGTCATCGTAACTTCGAATGGTACTCGAGAACTCAGTGATGCGCTGCGCCGTCGTTGTTTGTATCACTATCTGGATTATCCCGACAGAGAGAGAGAGTTTTTGATCATTGAACAGGCGGTACCGAATATTAATAAAAAACTAAATCAACAGATTGTTGACTTTATTCAGGCATTACGCGAACAAGATTTACGTAAAAACCCCGGCATTGCAGAAACATTGGACTGGTCTGCTGCACTAATTGGCATGGGTGTAAAAGACTTAGTTGAGTCAAAAGAATTAATTTCAAAAACATTGAGTTGCTTACTGAAAACACAGGAAGATTGTGCATTAATAAATAACAACGCATTAGAGAAGCTGCTCAATACAGTAGCATGATTAACACTCAAGTCAGTGACAGAATTATTGAGTTTGCTCGCCACCTAAGGAACAACGGCCACACTGTTGGCATAAAAGAATTGATTGACAGTATGCAGATCATTAGTGGCAGCAATCATCCAGATGAGTATTCAACTCTGCATTCCTTACGTTCACTCTGTTGTCGAAACAAAGAGGAATGGCAACAGTTTGAAAAACTATTCATTTCTTTTTGGTATTCGAAAACCGAATCAATAGTATCCAATAACTCTGCTCAAAATATTGAGTCAACCATCATCAAACAGCAACATAAAAATGTTAGTGGCATCGCAGGCTCAACAGCCAGTTTGTTTGAGACAATTTCTGATTCGAACAAATATGCCGCAGGAAAACAAAATACTATTTCTAAAGCAGACTTTCGTTTCCTCAATAACCATCACGCAATGCGCAAAGCAGAAGATCTGGCCGAAAAATTAGCCATGCAACTCAGAACTCGTAGTCGATCGTGCCGAAAAATTGCAGTGAAAGGCAGGCGCATGGATATACGCCATAGTATCAGACGCAATATGGCTCACGGAGGCATTCCATTGCACCCCGTTTTTAGTATCCAATACAAAAAACCTCCTCATTTGGTCATATTACATGACGTCTCTCATTCTATGAGCTGGAACAATCCATTATTATTTCGATTTGCACGCGGCCTTATAAAAGCCTGTCCTACCAGCGAGGCATTTGTATTTCATACGCATTTGTTTTGTGTCACCAAGCTTTATCGAGAAAAATCTATTCAACAAATGCGAACCAAACTGGAATCAAACAACCATCTTTGGTTAGGGGGCACATGTATCGCCGAATCGTTGAATTATTTTAATCAGCACTATGCAAAGACGACTTTAAAAAATAAGGCTATCGTCATAATCATCAGTGATGGTTTTGATACAGATGCACCAGAAGATCTTGCACGTCAATTAGCGACTATAAGAGGTAACAGCAAACAACTCCTATGGTTAAACCCAATGTTAGGGAGGGAAACTTATACATCAGGCACAAAAACAATGTTAGCCGCCAAGCCTTACGTCGACTACTTCATCCCAGCCCATAGTATCGATGCCTTACGTAGTGTTATATATAAAATGAAACTATAAAGAACAACACACCCGTAACATCTCATTTCATAAAACTTTTAAATATTTATTTTTATTGCATATACAGCTAAAAATAATACTTAATTCAAACCTGTTCTAGCTAAAGAAAATTACAAAAATTGCCGATAACAGTATGCAAACAAATATTCCGAAAATAATTCGCAGGAAAACGTTATGGCTATTTGGGGTTTAAAAGGTAAAAAAGTCCTCTTGATTGATGATTTTCAGGAAATGCGCGTCATGCTAAGAACGATGATAGAACCACTAGCGCCTGCAATGATTAAGCTAGCGCAAAATGGCGAAGACGCAATTGAGTGCCTGATAAACAACAAGTTTGATGTCGTCTTTTGCGATTACAACCTTGGAAAAGGCAAGGACGGCCAACAAATACTCGAAGAAGCAAAACACCGTGAATTATTGAGTTATGACTCGATCTACATAATGTGTACTGCAGAAAACACAGCCGACATGGTAATGGGTGCCATTGATTACTTACCAGATGATTATATATCCAAGCCGTTTAACAGGGCCGTAATACACACTCGTTTAAAGAAACAGATCGAGAAAAAGGAGAATTTGAGTAGCATCTCAAAAGCAATGGCAGATAAAAATTATAAAAAAGCAATTATTGGTTGTGACAAGCTACTGAAAAATAAACCTGTAAATAGATTAGACTTGTTGAAAATCAAAGGCGAACTACTCACGAAATTGGGCAATTACGAAATCGCCGTAGATATTTATGAAAACATCATTGAAGAACGAGATATACCGTGGGCGTATTTGTCACTGGGTAAAGTGCGTTATCTACAGGGGAATTATGATGAAGCATTAGAAGTCTTTGAAGGATTAATCAAAGAAAACCCTTCCAATGTGGCGGCTTATGATTGCTTAGCCAAAACGTATGAAGCCCAGGGCGAATTGATAAAAGCACAGGAAATGCTAAATATCGGCATTATCAAGTCGCCTAAGTCTTTAATACGGCAGCGTAAACTCGCACAAATTGCATATAAAAATGCAGATCTGAAGACCGCTCAATCAGCATTCGAGAACGCGATCAAAGTAGGGCAACATTCTTATTACAAACAAGCCGATGATTACAACGGTCTTGTTAAAACACTTATAGATTCAGACTATGCTAATGAGGCATTCAGTATTATCGAAAAAATAGAAAAAGATTTTAAAAACGATTCGAATGCGAAGCTAGTTGCAACTATAACTAAAAGTATGTTGCATGCATCAACAGGTGATGAAGAAATTGCGGGACAGTGCTTGCAAGAAGCTATGGAATTGTTTAATCAAAACCCCCAAGGAAGACTCTCAACTAACATAGCGCTTGAACTAACTAATCTATGCTTATCTACTGGCAAGGAAGATGAAGCCAATGAAATCACCAAAAACCTGCTACGTAACCATCATGATGATAAGGAACTGATAAACAAAACCAAGGAAATTTATACTGGAGCAGGAAAACCAAATACCGCTGATGCGTTAATAGATCAAACCAAAACAGAAATAATTGACATAAATAATAAAGGTGCGCATTTATTAAAAGAAGGCAAACTTGAAGAATCTGTAGCTCTATTCATGAAAGCTGCGCGTAGCATGCCAAATAACGCGGTTGTTAATTTGAATGCGGCTTACTCCATCATGATGCAGATGAAGAAAACGGGAAAAATCAAAAAGTATAGCCCGCGCGTAGAAAACTACCTTGAACGTGTTCGCAATATCGACCCTGCAAATAAAAAATATCATACGCTCATGGAAATGCTACAACAAATCAGTGCAGATACAAAAGCAAAAGCAGCATAGGCCTAGATACCCATGAAACCAGCCCCCGAATTTGACTACTCTACCCTTTTAGCGAGTTCGATACATGAAGTTAAAAACTCACTTAATATGCTACTCAATTCAGTTGATCAGGTAGTATCAGAATATAATGAAGAAAGCTGCCCGGCTTATAAAACTTTTTCACAGATTCAATATGAAAGTAAGCGCATCAATGACGACCTCGTTGAATTATTAGCAATATACCGTATCCGAAACAATCAATACGCGGCCAATATTGATGAATATTCAGTCTTGGATTTTTTATATGAAAACGTAGCTCAGCATGAAGCGATGATTTTAAATCGTAAAATCAATTATAAAATTGAGTGTAATGATAAACTGAACTGGTTTTTTGATCGTGACTTGTTAACCGGCGTGATCAGCAATGTCATCAATAACCTCTATAAATATACAAAAAATAAACTTCACATATCTGCAGTAAAAAAAGAAAGTTTTCTCCTTATTAAAATTATGGACAACGGCCCAGGTTATCCACAAGACATGTTGATTTCCAATATTGATAACCAGAAAGCAATCAGCTTCGACAGCGCAAGCACCGGCCTGGGATTGTATTTTTCAAGACTCGTCGCCGAGTTACATAAAAATAAAGGCCAACATGGCTACATCGCTACAACTAACGATGGTCTTGATGGCGGCGGTTGTTTTTCAATCTATCTGCCTTAATTTCATCAGTTTGATCAGATTCAATAAGAGTAAATACATATTAAGCTGTATCAACGAGAAGTCTCTTTGTTTGAGTAATGAAAATTACCTATCCAGGCACAATTTTCAATAGTTTTAATACACAAATGTAGACAAGAAGTTTATCTAATGTTGTTCAAATACTAAGTTTCTGATTTTCATCAAGTTTAAACCTCAATTGTGTTTATTTCATGTGATTACTCCCAGCTTATCCACAGGAAATCCGGAGCAAAAACACAGGAAACCACAGTCAATTACACATCATCTAGTGGTTCAATAAGTGCTTGACCACATTTTATTGTGGTGTTATACATTCGTTTACAGAACAAACATCAACAAGTTTCTAGCACAATTCACGCTATCGAAACATATAAAAAAGTAAAACTGGAGGGGTAAATGGAGGCAGAAGGCACTGCTAATACAGAATCAACTACTAACACCACAGACGATAGTCTTAATGCTGGTGTAGTCGATGCTAATACAGACGCGCATCAGCCTGATTATTTGACTGGTCAACTCAGTCAATATCATGTTATTCGTCGCAATGGAAAAGTCACTGCATTTGACCTAGGAAAAATCTCTGTGGCCATGACCAAGGCATTTATTAATGTCGAAGGCGGTACTGCTGCCGCTTCTACCCGTATCCACCAAATAGTAGAAGCATTGACTCAACAAGTCGTTAATGCGCTAACACGACGCATGCCCGATGGCGGTACGGTGCATATTGAAGACATTCAAGATCAAGTAGAACTGTCGCTAATGCGTGCAGGCGAACAAAAAATAGCGCGCGCATATGTCATCTATCGTGAAGAGCGTTCACGCGAACGCGCGGCTGAAGCTGCAATAAACCCAACATCACAAAAAGAAACAACTTCAAGCCAAATCAATGTCAAACAGCTAAATGGTCAAAAAACACCACTAGATGAAGTACGTTTACGTGCTGTAATTACTGAAGCCTGTGCAGGTTTTTCTGAGGTCGATGCAGAACTGATTATTCAAGATTCCCTTAATAATCTATTCGATGGTATAGACGAGGTTGATGTTGGTAATGCATTGGTAATGTCTGCCAGGACCTTAATAGAGAAAGAGCCCGATTACACCTATGTGGCAGCATGTCTATTACTGGACAAAATGCGACAAGAAGCCCTGACGTTTCTTGAAGGCACCATGACCCAAGCGACACACCAGGAAATGAGCGATCGTTATGGGACTTATTTCAAAAAATACATCCATACTGGATCTGACTTGGGATTGCTTGATCATGAATTAACTAAATATGATCTTGAACGGCTGGGAGATGCTATTCATCCTGATCGTGATCGTCAATTCACATACCTTGGATTACAAACACTTTACGATCGCTATTTTATTCACTCTGATGAGTTTCGTTTTGAGTTGCCTCAAGCATTTTTTATGCGCGTTGCGATGGGTTTGGCTATCAATGAACTGGATCGTGAAGGACGTGCTATAGAATTCTATGAACTCTTATCCTCTTTTGACTTTATGAGTTCAACCCCAACCTTGTTTAACTCGGGAACTTGTCGTCCACAGCTCTCTAGCTGCTATTTAACAACAGTTCCGGATGACCTCGACGGGATATTCTCGGCGATTAAAGATGATGCCTTATTATCCAAATTTGCCGGCGGCTTGGGTAATGACTGGACCCCTGTTCGTGCCTTGGGAGCACATATCAAAGGCACCAATGGTAAATCGCAGGGCGTTGTTCCCTTCTTGAAAGTGGCCAACGATACTGCTGTCGCTGTTAATCAGGGCGGCAAACGTAAAGGGGCTATGTGTGCCTATCTTGAAACCTGGCATATGGATATCGAAGAGTTTCTCGATTTACGTAAAAACACGGGTGATGAGCGTCGTCGTACGCATGATATGAATACGGCTAACTGGATACCGGATCTTTTTATGAAACGTGTGGCAGAAGAAGCACAATGGACATTGTTTTCACCGCATGAAACATCTGATCTGCATGATCTTTATGGCATTGAGTTTGAAGCACGTTATGTTGAATACGAACAAGCAGCAGCAGCCGGCAATATTAGTAATTTCAAGACTATTCCTGCTCTGGATTTATGGCGCAAGATGCTATCAATGCTATTTGAAACAGGACATCCTTGGGTGACATTCAAAGACCCGTGCAATATCCGTTCGCCGCAATCTCATGTAGGCGTAGTTCATTCATCAAACCTTTGCACTGAGATCACACTGAACACATCTGATGATGAGATTGCAGTTTGTAATTTGGGCTCGGTCAATCTGCCACAACACGTCGACGAAAATGGTCTCAATATAGAAAAACTTGAAAAAACCATTAAAACAGCAATGCGCATGTTGGATAACGTCATTGATTACAATTATTACAGTGTGCTCAAAGCAAGACGTTCCAATCTGCGACACAGACCAGTTGGACTTGGTATTATGGGGTTTCAGGATGCTTTGTATAAACAACGCTTGGCTTACACCTCTGATGAAGCGATAAGTTTCGCTGATACAAGTATGGAAGCCGTCAGTTATTACGCTATCAAGGCATCTACTGACTTGGCTGAAGAACGAGGTGCTTATTCAAGCTTTAACGGTTCGCTTTGGAGCCAAGGTACATTACCGATAGATTCAATGCAGCGTCTGGCTGACGTGCGTGGAGATTATCTACAGGCAAATTTTGAACAATCCTTAAACTGGGATGAATTGCGCGAACGCGTAATGAAGGTCGGCATGCGTAACTCAAACTGCATGGCTATTGCTCCTACAGCAACCATTTCAAATATATGTGGCGTCAGTCAATCGATCGAACCGACCTATCAAAACCTGTTTGTTAAATCGAATTTGTCTGGTGAATTTACAGTCGTTAATCCTTACCTTGCTCATGATTTAAAAGCACACGGTATTTGGGATGACGTTATGGTGAATGATCTCAAATACTTTGATGGTAGTGTTCAAGAAATTGACCGAATTCCAAATGATCTGAAAGAAATCTACGCCACTGCTTTTGAGATCGACTCGCGCTGGTTGGTCGAAGCGGCTTCAAGACGCCAAAAATGGATCGATCAAGGGCAGTCATTAAACCTTTACATGGCAGAACCTAGTGGCAAGAAACTTGACAATCTTTACAAACTTGCCTGGGTGCGTGGTCTTAAAACCACATACTACTTACGCTCACTTGGCGCAACGCATATGGAGAAAAGCACCAGTAATAGTTCAGAAAAACAGAGCGCGCCAGTTGAAGAAGCAAAGGTCTGCTCTATTCTCGACCCGGATTGCGAAGCATGTCAGTAATCCTAGATAAAATAATTGATGAGGTGAACCTGTAAATGTTGGACTGGAATGACCCATTAGCTAAACCATCAATCAATAGTGCTACAGTAGAACCAGCCATTGTAGAGCAGTCATTAAACAGATCTGCTCCAGATAACGCGGCTAAACCTACTTCTGCGCTGAGTAAGATTGCACCTGTTAACCCGGAAGATAAGCGTGTTATTAACGGGCAAACAGACATAAATCAATTAGCACCTTTTAAATATCCGTGGGCGTGGAATTTTTTCCTAAATGCCAATAAAAATCATTGGACACCACTTGATATCAATATGGCACAGGATGTAACCGACTACCGCCATAAGCTGACTCTGGAAGAAAAACACGTATACGAAAACGTATTATCATATTTGACGACTTCTGATATCTTAGCCATGCGTAATATTGGTCTGGCCGTCATGGAAAAGATGTCCGCTCCTGAATTGCAAATCTATCAGGCACGTCAGGTTTATGAAGAAGCATTACACACCTGGACCTATCAACATTGCATAGAAACGATCGGCTTGGATCAAAGTGAGATCTATAATCGTTATCGTGTAGTGCCAGAAATACATCAGAAGATCTCCGTGGCTAATCGACGTCTAAGTTCAGTCTTGCGATCTGATATTGATTTACGTGACCGAGATGAACTGCATAATTTCGTTATCGCTTATATGTTTTTTGCTGGTGTTTTTGAAGGTTGTTGGTTTTATAATGGGTTCAGCCCTATCTTTGCCTTGCAACGTCGTGGACTCATGAAAGGTACTGCAGAACAATTACAATACATCATGCGCGATGAAGTCATGCATGCTGCTTTCGGCATTCGCGTGGTCAAACAAATCATTCAAGAAGAAAACCTGACGCTAGATAAAAAAGCGATTCGTGAAATGTGGGATGAATCTTATGAAGCTGAAAAAGCCTACACTAGTTATATTCTGAAAGACCCGATACTGGGATATTCCGCACAAACCCATATTGGTCAATTTCAGTACATTGCCAATAGACGTGCCAACCAGCTCGGCTTAAACGAAGAACCTTTCCCCGGCGCAGAATCCACCCTGCCCTGGCTGGATGAACAAGCCAATATGAGAAAAGAAAAGAATTTCTTTGAAACGCGCGTCACGGAATATCAAACTGGGGGCGCATTAAATTGGGATTGATGTCTATAACGAATTGGGTTTACCGTGACCGCCTTAGCGGGAACAGCCGAGATGGATGCTCGGCTATTGCCTGGTATCTCCAGCCTCTTCCGGATACCAGGCCTTCTTATTCAGTAAACAAACCCTGATTAAGTAAGGTTTGTATTGTTTCATAATGTCGAAATAAACAGAAATTGATGGAGAACTTAATGTCAGCAGTTGAACAAATTCCAGTAGATGAAATAGAAAATTCTAGCTTATTAGACTGTTATCGCATAGCACTGGATTTTGGAATGCCTGCAGCACTCAAAGCTTATGAAAAGTTAGCGTTTGAATCTGTAAACTATACAAACGATTCAAACATTGAAGATTAATTTTTCTACTCATCAATCTTGAACTTGACTACATGACCTTGAAGAGCTGATGCCAGTCTAGCAAGTTCATCACTAGCACTAGCTGTTTGTTGCGAGCCTGCTGCAGTTTCTTGAGCAACTTCACTTATATTAACAATATTACGATTAATCTCTTCAGCTGTAGCACTTTGTTCTTCCGCAGCACTCGCTATTTGCATGTTCATGCATTTGATATTATCAACAACACCGGTGATAGCTTGAAGTGCCTCACCTGCCTTGGCAGCTTGTTTAACACTATCTTCCGCCTTTGTCCGCCCCAATTCCATGACGCTAACAGCCTGATTGGCACCGTTCTGTAATTTCTCGATCATATCATTGATTTCACGTGTTGATTGTTGTGTACGGCTCGCTAAAGTCCTGACTTCATCGGCAACGACAGCAAAACCACGTCCCTGCTCACCTGCGCGTGCAGCTTCTATCGCCGCGTTAAGTGCAAGTAAATTAGTTTGTTCTGCGATATCTCGAATAACATCTAATACAGCGCCAATACTGAGGCTATCCCCTTTCAGCTTTTCAATCACTTCCGAGGTGTGCTCAACTTCAGAAGCAAGATTATTTATAGTTTCCACCGTAGTATTCACAACCCCACTACCATCTTTTGCACGCTCATCTGCATCTGTTGCAGCTGACGCCGCATTAGCTGCATTTTGTGATACCTCGGAAACTGTTGCTGACATCTCGTTCATAGCCGTTGCTACTTGCTCTATTTCACCTTGCTGACGCATAACACCATTATTTGCTTGCTCGGTTATAGCAGAGAGTTCTTCAGCTGCTGTTGCTAGTTGTACAGAACTCCCTAACATTTCTTTTACCAAAGACATAAAACCCTTGCGCGCTTCAGAATATTTCCAACACATCCAGGCAAACTCATCTTTTCCGGAAATACTCACTTTATGAGTCAGATCGCCTTGAGACATTGCGTGCAATCCCTGCACTAGCAATTCAGCGCGTTTACCATTCAATTTACCCAAATAATAACCGACACCTAATGTGATCAATACTAAAGCGAGGTTTAAAATCGTTGTCGTTATTATACTAAAGCCGTCAAAATATATAATAGATTGCACGCTAAACAAACCAACACAGACAATTCCTGTAAACAAATAAAACTGTTTGGTAATACTGAATTTTGTAATCCATTTTTCCATCAACCTACTCCAAATCGCATTAATACTTATTTGAAAAATAATCGTTTCAATGAGCTCTTAACTCATTATTTCGGCAAATCTCACCGAATCTTTAAACATTTAGCGGGGATCAGCACAAATTCTCTGGAAAGAACTACTGTAATTGATCATTTCTGGATTAGGGTTGACTCAGGAGAAAGAATTTTACGTATTTAAAATAGCTCTTTTAACTCCTGGTAATGGCGCGCATTAATCAAACATATCTCTCCTTGAAATTTGTCGATAAACTGTTGAAAGCCCTTATCTAAAATATTATTGTTGATAAGTTCTTCAAGTGAAGCATCTATTTTCCGCAACACTTTGGCTTTGATCAATACCAACCTATCTGCAGCCAATTTAGTAGCTAGCCAAAGAGCTATGCTGTCAGAAGTATAATTCCAGCTTGCAGGGATCTCAGATCCGTCTGTAAGTAAAGTCGTGGGTAACCATAATACAGGGATATTTTTATCTAGGCTTGATGACAATGATTCAAGATCTTCCACAATATGGAGGTTTTTATTCATGCCTGCCAGTAAATAACCATATTGAGACATCGCTAGTAATGCTAAATGGTGCGCTGTCTGATCATCAAAACCTAATGAGCTTTGCATTCCCCGAACCTTGTCGGCAAATTCACCTCCTCCGGGAACAATGATAATATTGTTCATAGCTGCCAGTGATCGAATCGTAGTTAACCAATCACCTAGATTCCTGTTTCGCATTAAGCTGCCGCCCAGTTTGATGACTGTTATGCTCAAACAGTTTCTGCCTGTTTAAATAATTTCAACATCGCTGCTGCCTTATCAAAACATTCTTTATATTCAGCATCAACGTCAGAATCCCAAACAATACCACCACCTGCATTAAAATAAAGTCGACCATTATAATTGATCAAGGTTCTAATACAGATATTACTATCCATGTTTCCATCTAAACCAAGATAAAAAATAGAACCGCAATATACTGAGCGGCGGTGTGGCTCCAGTTCCTCGATAATTTCCATTGATCTGTGTTTCGGTGCTCCCGTTATCGACCCACCGGGGAAACACCCACGCATTAAATCAATTGAATCTTTATTCTCCGCTAAGCGACCGCTAACAGTACTGACAAGATGATGAACTGTTGCGAAGGTTTCCAACGCAAATAATTTCGGAACAACGACAGAACCCGGTTCACAAACTTTACTAATATCATTCCTTAACAAATCAACAATCATGAGGTTTTCAGCACGATCTTTTTCGCTTTCGAGCAAACACATTGCTAAGGCTTTGTCTTCGTAAGCAAATACAGATCGATGTTTTGTGCCTTTGATAGGTTTAGTTTCAACCTGATTACCCGTAACTCGTAAAAAACGTTCTGGAGATGAGCTTAAGACAGCACCGAATGGCAAGTTAAGGTAAGCTGCATAGGGAGCTGGATTAACATTACGTAATTTTAAATACGCTGCCCAACTATCTCCTTCAAAATCGGCAACGAACCGCTGTGATAAATTAGCCTGATAACAATCACCATCACGGATGTATTGTTTAACTTTATCAAAGGCGAGTCCATATTGTTCTCTGGATAAATTAGATTTAACATCAGAGGTTATACGGTACTCTTTTGTTTCTTTATTAGCTGGTGTTGAAAATAAATCCAGTAATTCCTGCCACATTGATTCTGTCTTATCAAATCGACAAAAACTGGCTAGCCACACACGCCGCAGATGGTGGTCTACAATCAGTGACCAATCATAAATACCTACAGCCATTTCAGGCATATTAATATCTTGTTTTGATATTTCAGGTAATGTTTCTAGTCTACGACCCAGATCATAGGACAAATACCCAACGGCGCCACCGCAAAATGGTAGTCCACTCAAATTGTTTCTTTTATCACCAAGATATTGATTTAAGATCAGTAAGGGGTCTTCAGTAGAAGTTAACTCATTGCCATTATTATTGATCTGAGTGATATCACCATATGTTTCAAGTGTGACCGCAGGACGTGAAACAATAATATCGTAACGTCCCATATCAATTTCAGGGTAGCCACTATCAAAAAATATGCTCCAAGGCTCATCTGCTATCAAAGAAAATAATTCTGCTGCATTTCGCTGGTAAGGTAACTCGGAAACTTTCATCGTATAGTTGATAATCGATTTAACTGGGCCAATGCAACAGCTGGGGCACAGGTATTACACTGTCGTGAAAGCTTTGAATCACTAGCACACAACTCACTAAATTCTATATAGGGGATATTCAAGCGACGGGCTATTTTCTTGACTAAAAAACAACCAACACCGGCACCCACTATTTTTTGTTTTTTAACATCCACACTTGTTAATACTCTAAGAATGGACTTAGTAAGCATCTGCACCTGCATTTCTTCAAAATACTGTGCAAGGTTACGCCAACTTTTATCACTAAGTTTGAAGCTGTTTGAATCCGTGCCTAACATCCTGACAAGACGCCTGATGCTACTTGTAATATCTTTTTTCCCACCATCTGCCGTATCCATTAAATCATCAGCTTCTTCGATAGCTCCAAGGACTCTATACACATCTGCCGTATTTGCAAAAGATTCTACTGCTAAATTTTGCCATTCTCCGGCAAAAGGAATTCTTTTAGTTAATGACATTAATGGTGTTCTAATAACACCTGTATAAACCAACTCATCAAACCGTAATCTACCTTGATCATCACGGCCTCTCGTAGCCACCGTTTTATTAGAAAAAGGAATTATATCTGTCGTCGTACTGCCCACATCAACAAACAGTCCAGAGCCTACCAAAGAAGCAACATAAGTCGCACTGGCATGCCAATTAGCAGAAGCAAGATGATTAATTTTTTTATTCGCATTAACTAAGTTTAATATTTTTCCATCCGTTGCATATAATCTTATATTACCCCCTAATATAGTTTCACATAAGTTAACAAGCGTCTTCATGCCCGATTCTCTGTCTTTGAATATATCAACTAACTCTGCGGTCATAGTCAGCACATGAGATAATGTGCCATCAGGTAATTTTTCTATTGCACTCGGGAATGTATCTTCAAGCAACTCCAAACCATGCCAAAGTGGTGTAGCAAATTGTTCTATCACCCCTATTTCACCAATGGCACTGACACTTGCAACTTTGAGATGCGCGCCACCAATGTCCCAACCTATGTAATGAGAAGCTTTCATCTACACTATTATATCTTTATTCTTACAGGTACAGCCGCTGCAAGATCAATCTCAGGTAATTTTCCCATCAGAAACGTATCCAATATCTTTTTAGTCATATTAATACCTAATGATTCAGACAAGCCTACATAAGTAGTTGTAAACCGAGGATTGATCTCCAATACAAATAGTTTGTTATTAGCCTCGATCATATCAACGCCGATATAGCCAGAAAAACCTTCTATCTCAGCAATTATTTTAAGTGCTAAGACCATCATTTCTTTTTTTAAATACAAGCATTCATTTACACCTATAGTGGACAAACGCACAACTTCATTTTCTATAGTCACATAGAGCACATTACATGCTAACAATTGAACTTTCTCGTCAAAGACCAGTAATGACATACTCAGATGCCGGCCATTAATAAAAGGCTGCACAACAAAATTATTGCATTTCTTATCTGCAATAATCTCAATCAGCCGGCTTTTATCTTTAATAAAGAAACAAGATTCTCCACCAACGCCATCATCTGGTTTTATAACCCAACCTGTTTGACTAGCAGGAGGCTCATCATTAATGTTTTTCGTTTCAACAACATCAACACCTGCTTCTTGAAGCAAACTGCTGGTTTGTAGTTTACTTGCGGCGATCCTGATTGCATCAGGGCTTGAGCCTATAAAAACCTTCCCATTTGTAATAAATACTTCTGCAAGCTTACCTAAACAATCATTTGTCTCAGGTGCAATCAACCATGCAATATCAGATTCATTAATGCATTCGTGTAACTTTTCTTCCAGTGACTCATTAATAATATGCTGACTAGCCGTATGATCACTCAACTTAAACCTTTTATCCCTCGTTAATGATATATCCGAAAACCCAGCTTCAATTAATTCATTTAACAAGGTCCTTATCATGAGCTCCCCTTCCCTAATTAAACTTTCTGACAAGGCTTGCCCAGCTAACCCTCCTCCTGTGATAAACTCGAGTAAAAAATGACGCATTATTATGTTAATAATTCCAGTTCTTGATCTAAGTCGCGGTGTGGTTGTTCATGCAAAACAAGGTGAAAGAAACTTGTATCAACCTATCACCTCAGTCATATCATTAAGTTCCGAACCAGAGTCTGTCCTCTCTGCATTTCTCGAATTATACCCGTTCAAAATAATTTATATTGCTGATCTTGATGCTATTCAGGGGATTGATAATCAGTACGCTTTAATTAAAGAACTTTCAACAAAATTTAATCAATGTGAGTTTTGGGTAGATGCAGGCATTGAGTCTATACAAAACAATAAATGTAATTTTAAAAGCAATAATATAAGACAAATTTTAGGTTCAGAAAATATATTGCCGCCAGAATTACTTGCTGAAATCCTCAATGAGAATCCCGATATTCTTTTATCGCTAGATTTTAATGAAACGGGTTTACTGGAAAACGCTTATTTACTTGATGAAACAAGTTTATGGCCCAAACAGATCATTGTCATGATGCTACACCGAGTGGGTTTAAATAAAGGTGTTGACATAACCTGTCTGAAGAAAGTCTTAAAACTCACTAGTAATCACAAAATCTTTGCTGCAGGTGGCGTACAAAACCTAAAAAACCTGTGTCAATTGCATAAAATAGGCGTAAACGGAGTATTGCTCGCTTCTGCACTGCACAACGGGTCAATAACCCAAGATGAGTTATATTTGATTGCGAAACAATAGTTTACATTGAAAATTTTCCCTCTACGGGCTTTAAACTACTTCACTTAAAATTAAGATTGGCGATATACTCTAGACAATACGTTTTAATTTGGGTCTTGTTTTTTCTCGGCGCAAGAATAAATCATAGATACAAGACTCCATTTATATAGGCATTAATAATGTCATGAGACCAACCGTTCAAATATCAATGTTTGCAAACCTGCTCGCTCCAAGGGTGTCATTTTGATATATCGTTTATATTCTTTTACTGTTACATCTTTTTTTCAATACTTAGTTGTCTTGCTAACGCTTGCCCTCATGCCTGCTATATGTTTTACACCGGGACAACTACCACTCAAAGTAGGCATCTACGACAACCCTCCTTTCGTTTTTATGGATGACAATGGTATTCCTAGAGGTTTCGATATTGAAATGCTCAATAATGTCGCGGCTCAGGAAGGTTGGTCACTTGAGTATGTCTTTGATGAATGGTCTGTTTTGCTGGAAAAAACCCGTATGGGGAAAATTGATCTACTGATGGGGATCGCCTATACCGAAGAACGAGACAAATTCCTGGACTTTGGCGATGTTGAGTTTTTCTCTACATGGGGAGCAGTATCCGCTCTCGCTGAATCAAACATCCAGGATATTAGTGATTTAGACACCAAACCTGTCGCCGTGCTTAAAAATGATAAAATTGCCGAAGACTTCAAACAACATTGTTTACACGTCGGTGTGCAGCCTATCTTCTTTGAAGTAGACACTTATGCTGAAGCGTTCAAATTAATAGAATCTGGCGAGGTTTTAGCCAGTATAAGCAGTAATATTTATGCATTGCGCCACGCCAAACACTTTAACGCACAATTGGTACCAATCGAATTCGCACCAACCTTAAGTACATTAGCTTTTCCTATTGGCCGGCACAAAGACATATCAAAAACTATTAGCAACCGCGTCTGGCGTTTAAAAAGAGACAAGTCCTCAATTTACTATCGTCTTTATGACAGATGGTTTAGTGGAGAAAAATTAATCGGACTCACCCATGATGAACATGCCTGGATTAAAAAACATCCTGTAATTCGCCTTGCTCTGGTATCAGATAATCCTCCATATCATTTCTTTGACAGCAATGGAAAGTTTTCTGGGCTGGCCGCTGACTTTTTTGAACTCTTTCAAAAAGATTTAGATATAAACATTGAAGTGGTCAACGCAAGAAGCCAAAAAGAAATTCTGGAGATGCTTGCCAATAAAGAAGTTGATGTCATCCCTTCGCTAAACCCGCTTGCTGAGCATGAAGAATACTTGCAGTTTTCTGATGACTTTCTTCATTATAGTTATGCCATCGTGGCTCGAAGAGTGGACGCTACCATTAAAAACGAGTCTGATCTTTCCGGTAAAAGAGTTGTTCTCCTTAAAGGTTTTCCCGCTAACGATGCTTTGATTAGAAGACATCCAGACCTGGATTATTCATACGCGGCAACCCCATTCGAAGCCTTGCTTCAGGTTACTGAAGGTAAAGCCGACGCAACAGTATTGTTACATGCAGCTTCAGTTGACTTGATGAATCGCAATGAGATATTCGATCTTGACATAAAAACTGTCTTACCTTGGGGTGGAGGTAAAGGCAGTATTGGCGTAAGAAAGGACTGGCCTGAATTCGTATCTATTTTAAATAAAGAGTTACAAGCAACGCCTGAAAATATAAAAACAAATATCTTCAATAAATGGGTTTATCCCGAACGGCGTATCCTGGATATAAAACGGCTAGTACTTACTAAAGAAGAAAAAGTCTGGCTTCGAAAATATGGTGAAATAACACTTGGATTCACCCCAAATATAGAACCGTTGATTGTTGTCTCAGAAGATGGAAGTCTTTCTGGCATTCTCATCGACATTTACGATGAGCTAGAAAAACTCACAGGCTTAAAGGTAAACATTAAAAGTGATAACTGGCCTTCTACAATCGAAAAAGCAACACAAGGAAAAATAAACGGATTACTTGCTTCTCCACCCGCCTTGGCAGAGTCGATCGGTTTGCCTTATTCCACAGCCATTGTAAAAGGAACACCTGCCATCTTTGCCAGAACCGATGCTCCGTTCGAAATTAACAGCACCGATGACTTGATTGGAAAAAGAATTGCCGTGCATAAGGGTATCGATGTGATAGAAAAAACCTTATCCCAATACAAAGATAAGATTGAAATCATCGAGACTGGATCCGCACAGGAGATGATGACATTGGTGCTTAGGGGAAGAGCAGATGTCGCCTTTGGTCTCAGCTATCATAATTATCTTATTGGGAAACATTTTCTTGTGGATATTGAGCCAGTCTATTTTTTAAAGCAATACAGCGCTGTTGGAGTTGCTTCGATTAGTAGTGAGTCCTCAGAAGTCGTCTCGATAATAAATAAAGCGTTTGCTGCTATTGATCAAGCCAAGGTCAATGCAACAGTTAATACGTGGACACGTTTAATAGAAAAAACAAAAACCACACCGATTGTACTAACAGCAAAAGATAAGGCTTGGCTTCAATCCTATCCGAATCTTGCCCAATTGGCATTTCGAATCAGACAGCAGGTGCAACTGAGTGCCCGAGAACATAAATGGTTATCATCCAGGCTTAGAGTTCCGGTACAAGTGGGAGACTATCCCCCTTTTCACTTTCTGGCTGATGACACGCCTCAAGGTATATCGATAGATTATGTGCGCGTAATGTGTATGGCACACGATCTCGAATGCGATTTTGCAGCGGGCTTAACCACATCTGAGTCTATTGATTCGATGCAAAGTCCAGGCGGCATCGCAATTCAACCAGGCTGGCAACAAAATACTGAACGAGAACAATTAGCGAGCTTTACCAGAGCTTATATAGCCTCGCCATTTGTTATATTTCAACGACAACATAGTGATCGTATCTTGCACATGGAGGATCTCGTAGGTAAACGAGTCGTAGTTGAGAGGAATTATGCTGTCCACAGCTTGTTAAAAAAGCACTTTCCTAATTTAGAGTTACTCGAAACTGACTTTACCACTGAAGCACTCAAAAAATTGGCTGCGGGGCAAGCAGACGCATATGTAAGCAACCTGATGGCTGGGCACTACCTGAGCCTCGAACTTGGCTTACCAAATATCGTAGTTGCAGCACCTGCCCCATTCGAACCAAATAACTTATCGATCGCAGTACGTAAGGATTGGCCAGAATTAGCCTCTATCATCGATAAAAGTATCATAGCAATGACGCAGGAGGAGCATAAAAATATTCGTAACCGATGGATGACGGTAGACTTCCAACAAAAAACTGACTATGAACTAGTGTGGAAAACAACATTGGTATTCCTAATTATCCTCGCTGTAGTACTAGCCTGGGTTCAGGTCATGCGAAGACAAACAGCTGCACTATCAGAAAGTGAAGCACGTTTAAGGAAAGCAAGAGATGACGCAGATGCCGCCAACCGAGCCAAGAGTACCTTCTTGGCTAATATGTCACATGAATTACGCACACCATTGAATGCTATCCTTGGTTTTTCCGAAATGCTGAGCCGTGATGCTGAAATCACTGGTAATAAAAAAGAAAAGATCTCCATCATCAATCACAGTGGAGAACACTTACTCGAAATGATCAATGACGTACTGGATCTCTCAAAAATAGAGGCAGGTCGAGTAGAACTAGAACCTCAACCCTTCGAATTACCACGGATGCTGCAAGATATTGGATTAATGTTTAAGGCTCGTGCGGAAAGTGCCGGACTGAGTTTTTATCTAGATCGAGACTCCTCTCTTATCTCCTACATAACATCTGATGTTAGTAAAATACGCCAAATATTATTCAATCTACTTGGTAATGCAGTGAAGTTCACCACTGAAGGTAGTGTTACTCTGAGAACATGGACAGAAACTATCAAGGGCAATTCAAACATGGTCACCTTACACCTGGAAGTTAAGGATACAGGTCCCGGTATAGCAGAGGAGCAAATGGAGAGAATCTTTGAGCCATTTGTGCAAGCGAAACGCCTTAAAACAAGCACTAAAGGTACTGGTCTTGGACTAGCTATTAGTAAATCGTTTGTTGAACTGCTTGGTGGTGAGATTGATGCAGAAAGTGAAATTGGCAAGGGTTCTGTGTTTCATGTCAATATACCTGTAACACTAGCCGAGGCTACTGAAATTATTGATCTGAAAGCAATCAGACGCACGGTTCTTGGACTAAAGCCAGGACAACCTGCATGGAGAATTTTAGTAGTAGAAGATAGTGCAGAAAACCGACTTTTACTCACTAGCATCTTGCATCAAACAGGCTTTGAAACAAAGGAAGCTGAAAATGGTATAGAAGCCGTTGATTTGTATCAACAATGGCAACCCCACTTCATATGGATGGATATGCGCATGCCAGTGATGGATGGCTATGAAGCTACTACTACAATTCGTGAACTACCCGGCGGTAATGCAGTGAAAATAGTGGCTATCACTGCCAGCGCTTTTAAAGAGCAGCGTAAAAATATAATAGAGGCAGGTTGCGACGATGTGATTCACAAACCAGTCCAAAGCCATGAGATCTTTGAAACCATGGCTCAGCATTTGGGTGCGCGTTACATCTATGAAGAGAAGGATCAGGTGGCTGTGACAGATTCCACAACCTTGACTGTCGAAATGATGGCCGGCTTACCCACACACTTGAGAGAAGCATTGCGACGTCCGGCACAATATCTGGATGCTTCAGCAACCAATAAAGTAGTTGAACGTATTCGTAGCAACCACCCTGAAACGGCAGAAGGGCTACAGTCTCTAGTAGAAGAGTTTAGTTTCGACCAAATAATGAGGCTACTAAACGAAAGCGACCCCATTCATCATTAGGCTACCAATCGCTCGATAATTATGAAAAACTACAGTAACTAGGCGGTTTTTCACAATTATTAACAAATAACCTGGGAGAAATAAATGATGGTCAATCGTGGAGAAGTAATGATCGTTGATGATACTCCCGCAAACCTGCAACTACTGGCAGGTCTGCTGGAAGATGAGGGTTACATGGTACGCCCGACCCGAGTACCAGAAATGGCGATCGAATCAGCATTGGCTAATCCCCCCAATCTTATCCTGCTAGATATAATGATGCCTGGCATGGATGGTTTCGAAGTCTGTCGACAACTAAAACAAAATGAGAACACGGCAAATGTACCTATTATCTTCATTACTGCTCTGCAAGAAACTCAAGACAGACTGCGCGGGTTTGAAGTTGGGGGTGTAGATTTTATCACCAAACCAATTCGACGTGGCGATGTGTTGGCACGCGTATCCGCCCAACTCGTACTCTATCAAATGGGAGAAAGTCGCAAGCAAACTGTTGGGCTGCGTAACAAGGAATTGCAAGAGAATGAGAGCAAGTACAGAGCTGTTTATGAATCATCAGACGATGCTATCTTATTACTCAATAATAATGTTTGCTTCGACTGCAACTCATCCGCCCTGAAGATGTTTGCTTATACCTCTCGAGAAGAAATAATAAACACTCAGCTCAGCCATTTTTCACCTACTACACAACCAGATGGTAGAAATTCAGAAGAAATCGCTAATGAAATGATTGAATTAGCTTATCAAAATAACACACACTCATTCGAATGGGTTTATCAGCGTTCTAATGGAGATAACTTTCCTGCAGAAATACTACTAACGCGCCTATCATTAGGCGGGAAAGATATAATTCAAGCCACTGTCTGGGATATAAGTAAACGTAAGCAAATTGAGTTCGCATTAAAGAAAAGCGAGGAAAGACTCCAGGTTATCGGCGCGGGCACTCAAGATATCGCCCCCCTTATAGATGATGAAGAATACTCTGCTTCTGGCAACACTCCTGATAAGAAGCATCGATTGCACTGAGTTTTCAGGAAAATATGTGAATTCATCCTTATTCTCTGCTTCAACCGTCTTTCAACATAAATTGAGTCGTGAATAAGAATAACTTCCCATATGTTCGATCATTATCATTAAAGTTAGCATAGCGCATAAATTCTGATATCGCAGCCTCACAAATAAAAATGCCCCGATTATTACTAAGCGGGGCATTTTTTAGCTGAAAAATTAATCCAGCAACATTTTTTTCGTTTAGTTAATGATTAAACGTGAGCTGCGAATGGATGTTCAGCGGAACCTTTCTTACTAACAACTTCTGCAGCTTTAGGCTCACGAGCTACTGCACGTTTGATTGAAAGTTTGGTTGCTTCATAATTGTAATCTTGAATCTTATTATCATCATCAGCTAACCAATGAATGAATACGCCAACTGATACAAAAATATCATCTGCTTCATCAGCAGGGATAGTGCCGTCTTCAACACAATCCATAACTGCCATAGCAACACCACGTTGTGCAGGGCCAAACATTTGTACTGCTTGCTTAGAACCCTTAATGGTAACTTTGTTGAAAAGAATGGTATTTGGTTTACACGCCAAGTTAGGCGCTACAACTGCTAATAAAGTGCTGAAACCGTCTTTGTTGTTGGTCAATGCATTTGCGAAAGCTGATTCAGCTGCACTACCACGTGGCCCCATCATTAAATCAATATGCGCAACTTCATTACCATCACCCACTAACGCTTCACCAATTAATACTCTATCAATGACTGCCATTTTTTATCTCCTCCAGTTAGAAAGCCACATAAGTTTTGCTAATATAGATATCGTCGACTTCCTATTCATTTAAATTTAACAAGGGATATCCCCCATCCGGTATAACTAGCAAAAAGAAATAATCTTTTTGCCCGTATTTGTTGAAATATTCTCTAACCTATTCTTTTATTGTATTGTCAAATTATAGACCAATAGACTCGCCGCAGTTAGATCAGCACTAGTTCCTGGATTATAGTTTATAGCTTTAAGTTCCTTGTCAAAGTTCTTTAATAGCTCAATGCTTTTCTCAGGGTCGCTAGCACTATTGAATCCATCAGCAATAACTTTACTTTTTATTTTTATTTTTTCAGCTTTCTTATGACCAAATTTTCGTTCTATGTGTGAATCCTTCATCGACGACAAAAAATTCAAGTAACACGAAACGGTAGCCCATTTTACACTATTCCAACGTTTCTCAAAGAGTTTAATATCTTCCAGACCAATGCTAAATATTTCGTAAAAATTATTCACGTATTGCAACGCAATAGAATCCCTGTTGCTGGCTAATTTCATTGCGACAAGTAATGTGCAGTCGGGTTTTTTATTTACATCATGTGAATTTGAGCTGCCCAAACCTCCAGGGTTTGCTATCTTTATAGCCTCAAATACTTGTTCTGAATCAGTTTGTGTTAGAGAACTTAAAGTACTTTCTAAGTTTTGACGAAGCTCATTAACATCTTTGAAACCAGGTTCCACTGCCATTATTATAGGTGTAAAAAGCAATAACATACCTAGGTTAGTATTACATCCAACTGCTTCTTGCGTTGCACAAACACTATCTAAAATCCGTTGTCCTAAGCTATTATTTACGTCACAAAGCAAGGGTACAGAAACCGCCGCACTCTTCTGAAAGTCTAGAACTGTCATATCATGTCCATCAGCATAAAAGTTAACATTCCCTGGCTTGAAAGCTTCCAGTTCTCCAAAAAAACTCGCCATCACTGCGTTTTCTAGTGATCTTCTATCCATGCTCAGTTTAACTCTATACGAGATTCTAATTGATGATTCTCAGTAATATGCCTAATAAATGAATCGATCAGACAGAAGGCTATATTAAAATCTACAACTCCTTGAAGACCATACCATGCAGGAATACTGTTTACCTCAATGATATAAAATTGTCCGTTTTTATCTTGCATGAGATCTACGCCCGCATAATTAATATCCAAAACCTTGCTCGCCGACTCTGCCAAACCAGCAATAGTTTTATCCATAATAAGAGGCTCACAGATCGCGCCCTGTGCACGATTGGTAAGCCATTCATGCCCACGACGTAACATCGCAGCTTTAGCAACACCGTCGATTACCAAGACACGTATATCCGTAAACTCATTATTTCTTCGTTTAATAAATCGTTGTAGATAGTAAATACCCGCGAATTTTTCATCGTGTATCAATCCAGATTTGCGATCTACTAAATGAATGCCAATACCTTGTGACCCAAACAGTGGTTTTAATACTAATTTATTGCCATTTGCAGTTTCTTTCTCAAGTATTGTTTTCGCATGTTCTGGAGTTTCACAAATCCATGTGGTGGGTGTGGGCAAACCCGCTCGGCTTAATAACAAGCTAGTAAGAGGCTTATCCACCGTGCGTTCTATTGCCTTTGGTGTGTTATAAACCGTTATTCCAGAATCATATAGTGCGTGCAATATATCTAATCGAAAGATTACTTGTTCCAAGCTGCCACCGGGAACGCCTCTTACAAAGACGCCAAGCGGAGGCGCATCAAACCCGGGAATGATTATTTCCTTTCCATCACCGTTTATTTCAATAACACAATCCGTCAAGGAGACATATTGACTTTCAAAACCATGTTCTTTTAATGAATTTGTTAATTCTCTGCCATGCCAACCGGGGTCATCCGTAACAATTGCAATCTTTCTTTGCGTCGTTTTCACTAGGTTTAATTGAATGATTTATCCAACAGATCCAGATTAATTTCACCAGCATGAAACGTATGTCCTGTGCTTAAAGAACTTACCGCAACTTGCGCGGGGCTAAACAACATCGGGTCAATCTTATAAAAATCATAGCCAACGTCCTTGAAGATTTCACCAAAGGGTCTCCCGTAGTCATTGGAAGAACTACTGGGTAATTTATTGGCTAATTCTCTGGCATCATCATCACTCGCTTCCACAAACAATTGAATTTGTCCGGCAAATAAAATTGAATCATTAGTCCTGCTCATGGCAGTTAAAAAATCTTTTGATGGAGGACATATTGGAGCACTTCCAGCGCCATCGATAATATTTTCAAGTGGAAAATGTAAGGCATGTGCTTTATGCAATGCGGTTTCCAATACCCTAGCAACTACTTGTACGGAACCGGCTAGGCTCGATGTTGGCGTCATGATGACGGTTAATGCAGAAGCAGAAATATCACATTTTGTAGCTATTTTATCTGTGATTTCCACCGGTGGTATCTTATCCGCCTCAATGACGATATAAGCTTGATCTCCTGAATCCCGGTATCCCAATTCCTCATAAAGTTCTTCACTACTCCCGATAGCGCGAGCTGGCCCAGAGCCTAAAGCATTAAACGCACCTTTACCTTCACCATGACTTAAACTCCACCCTGCATATTGACTAGCCAAACATGACAAGACCGGGTTTGTACTGTGAACATCCAGGAGCCATGACCAGTTCCGAAAATTTGTCGATGCTCTTAATTTTACCGTCCCTAAGCCCCCCATGCATATTTCCGCAATCAATCTTCCGGCTTCTAAGCCGCCTGGCACGTTTATCCCCGCATCTATAATACGACAACCATTATCCAACTTGCTGATATCTAGTCGTAAAGCCGCTGCATTAGCAACCATGTTTTCGACTAATGGCGCTGTCAACACGTTAAGACTGGGAGACGATGTTTCCTTGATCAATTTTTCTTCCTCGTTTCTAGATTTGGTTTATTAAGATTCACTCAGCAGACTGCTCTGCCATAATCATTGTTTCTATATAATTTAATCGCTCCTGCAAAACAGTTTTAACCTCCCTTATTGAATCATTTTCTGCATAAACCGTACATACAGGGAGTTTTTCTACAATAGCAGAACCGGCTACGGGTATGTCTTTAACCCAGTTTGGCCAAACTATATTAGCGGTAATTTGAATATTTTGTGTTGCATAGTAAATTGCATAACCTCTCGATACATTATCCTGATTAGACTTATAATGGTTCTCTCTACCATCAAAACAAGCTAGATGAGCATCAAATAGAGTACATTGTTGCTCATGCAATTCAAAAGAGGATGGTGGCCTTGGGTTGACCTCAAGTACAACTATCTCTCCTGATTTTGTGACAACATAATCAACTCCACACAGTCCTTTTAAACCAGTCTTTTTCGTTATCTTGTTAATAATTTCTATAATGCTTCGGCTATGTTCTTCTTCAACGGCATTCAGTTTAACTACACCTTTATACAAGAAAGGCATTTCATTAAACTGTTCGGATCGTAATTGTTCGTTAATTCCTACAAGTATTGCATGTGTTTCTCTTGCTAGAAATACTGCACTAAATGTAATGCCCGGGATATGTTTTTGGTAATAACAAGGATCTGTGTTCAAATTTATTTTCGATAACCATTTCACATGAGATCCACCAGTAGCTGCTATCTCCTTTAGCAACCAACCGTCCGAACTATCTGGTCGTATTAAAGAAATTTCAGGCGCCTTAATGGAAGCACTTTTCAACATCGCAGAAAAAACTATCGGATCTTTCAAGTTATGAACGATGCTTTTTTCATTACTCAAAACTGAAGTAATTTCCGCTAAATCATCAAGCAACGCTGGTGTTTTCTCAAATCCCGCACCAACAACCAGCATCACTTCTGGATAGCAAGAAACTAGCGCTTTAACTTGTTCGATTAATTCTGTTTTATTAAATCCTTCACGTTGACAGCGAAGCTGATGAGTAGAATACGAAACTGCTTTTGTATCTATATCAGCAAAACAATCTATCACATGTACTTTGTATCCAGCATGATAAGCCGATGTGGCTAACGCCCTTCCTGAACGTGCAACAATGAGAAAGTCGGTCACCTTAAGTTCCGCACAGAACTATATTCTAAACAGGATCTCAATGTATAAAAACTGTTTAAAGCTTGCTAACAATTTCTCTAGCTACATCAAATGCACGTTCATGATCCAAGTACAGTGGCTTATCGGTACTTTTCATCATTTCAAACATCTTGAAATGAATTTTGTATTTGATATCACCGATCCCTAATGCGCCAAGTCCAACCGCTTTTCTCGGCGTATCAGGCAATACTGCACCCATGTCGTGAACGCCAATGCCTTCAACTCCCAATGGGGGCACTGCATTCACATCAGCCGCAACTAATAGATTAGTCGCCTCTGCCAGCTGCTTCTTTGAGAGAACTTGTATCCCTGCTTTCGCCGCGCCAACGACTATATTAGAGTCTGAAAGAAACTCCATTACCTTATCATTAGTACCACTGTCAGCACCTAGCATCTTCACACCAAACCTTGCGTTATATTCTGAAGCATACTCAGTTGCTACTTTAGCACCTCTGCGACTGCTCAAGTAAACCATAGCACCGCAATTTGCTGCTAAAATCCCGGCACAAACACCAACCGGGCCAGTACCACCGATAATATCAACACGCTTCCCGGATAACGATTCACCAGTCTTCTTTTTTAATTGTAGTTCTATACAGGACACCAATGCTGCCGCTGTTGTTATTGCTCCACTAGGGTCAGCGAAAACAGAGACCTCGAACGGAGGAACCATCGCTGTCTTTGCCCGGTTCAACATATCAATTGCTAACCCAAATTCTCTACCACCAATAAAAATACCGGTTCGCTTAACACCTTTTTTTCCCCGTGAAAAAATCGTGTCTTGAGTTAATGCATGAATATCATCCAAGGCAACTTCAGAGTATGGAATAACACCATCAAACTCTGCCTCATAAGCCATATTGACATCAAACGGGCTGACATTTTTTGTTGGATTAAACATGTGTAATAAATAAGGATCTTTCATTTCGTTATAGTTCTCGCTTCAAGCTATAAACTTGTTACTTTCAAATCTTCGTTTTGTGCCGGGATATTCAGGTCGTTTAATGTGAGCCTGGCTCTAGAATTACAGGCTTTACTCATTACGAAGCGCAACCTTGGCTCTGACTGCCATTCTTCACGAACTTTTTTTAGCACTTGAAATGCCAATGTTTCATCAGGGAAAAATGCAAACCCCGTTGGCCCCCAGGAACTTTGTCCCATTCCGGTCGCACCGTTATCCTTCATAAAATCAAGAATAGGTTTAAGGTAAGGAGAAGTGTAGCGCCCCCCCTGAGCAACAGAAAAATAATCGCCAATAATATTTTGAATTTGAGTAATTGCTTCCCCAAATCGTTCACAATCTTTTTCTCTAATGGCAGGCAAAACTTGCATTAATGTCAATCTGCAAAGTAAACCTGACATCGTATTATCCATTGGCGACAAGGTATTAAACGCTCTACGTTCTGGTACACCATTAATGCCTTCTGTTGCATCATCAAATATTAATATAATTCGCCAATTAGCTGGAAACGACATATGACTAATAACCGGAGGAACTTCAGTGTTCTCCCCCCTGCCACCATCAATAATAAATCCACCGTGCATAAAAGTACCGATACCGATGCCTGATCGAGCACCCCGATGTAACACCGCAGCCAAACGATTGGGATGTTGTTCGGATAATTCATATAAATTGGCGATGGCCGATGCAACAGCTAATGATAATTGTGTCCCTGAACCTAGACCGGAATGTTCAGGAATAGCAGACTTAATCGACATTTTAACTCCACCATTGATCCCAAAGTGGGATAAAACTTGTTCTGCATAATCCTCTGCCCGCTTGGCGGAAGGGCCAGTTACATTAATATCGTCGGCATATTCTGCTGTGAGCAAGGTTTCCACCCCCTCGATTGAGAGTCCCAAACTACCAAACTTCCTCTCAAGCCCTCCGTGAAGATCGAGAAAACCTAAATGTAATCGAGCAGACGCACAAACGTTCACTCGCCTCGATTTGCTCGTTGATTGTTTATTATCCATAAGTTATTAGGAAATACTGATATCTAAATTTGAATTATGCAAGGCTATTATTGTACTGTATGCGGTAGCACTGAAACAGCATTCAACCTAAAGGTTTAGTCTCAATAGCTTTTATGTAAGTGTCGGGACTATAATCAGACGAGAATCGGATGAGGAGAACTTACGTGTCAGAAAAAATGATTTTAATTCCTGGCCGCTCGAGTAAACAAGGGACGAGTCTAAACATAGGTAAGCTCAAGGACGAATACAAAGAAGTCACCTCAACATTGGAAATGAATACGGATGATATGGCCAAAATGGAGCTCATCGACGGCGATAAAGTACGCCTCAGCAATGAAACAGGCGAAACAACCGTGACTTGTGTTGGTAAAAAACCAGAGGATTTACCCCATGGCATGTTATTTATTCCTTATGGCCCAGCCTCAAGTGAATTAATGGCTAGTGACACGGCAGGCAGTGGTATGCCACTTTCTAAGCATATGGAAGTTGTAATTGAGAAAATCCCAACCTAAACTAATCTATTATATTTTTTCGATTTGGGTGTGATAGTTAATATGACTGAAAATACCAGAATCATTGAAAATGCAACTTGTACATTCTGCGGCTGTGTCTGCGATGACATGATTCTGACTGTCGACCTTAACGAGAAAAAAATTACTAAATCAAAGAACGCCTGCGCCTTGGGCCGAGCTTGGTTTGCAGAACACACTATTGACGAAAATGCCCCTGCAGCAATGATCGATGGCAAAAAAGTCAGTGTTGAGGAAGCCATCGAAGAAGCCGCACAAACACTAATAAAAGCTAAATTTCCTATTACCTACGGGCTTAGTGATACAACTTGCGAAGCCCAACGTCAGGCAGTCGCCATCACTGATAGGATAAAAGGCAACATAGATACAACCACCTCAGTCTGTCATGGACCATCAGGCTTGGCTTTTCAAGGAGTCGGAGAAAGTACTAGTACACTCGGCGAAGTCAAAAATAGAGCCGATTTGGTTATTTATTGGGGTGGGAACCCTGCTGAATCACACCCACGACACTTTGGCCGTTACGCCGTGACACCCAAAGGTATGTTTATCCCAGGTGGCAAAAAAGACCGCACCGTTGTGCTTATAGATGTTCGCAAGACAAAAAGCTCTCCAGTCGCCGACATTCTGATTCGACCAAAACCAGGCAAAGATTTTGAAGTCTTGTGGGCATTACGTGCGTTAGTCAAAGATAAAAGATTATCTCCCGATATTGAAGATCGCACAGGTGTTCCTTTAGAGGTATTACAGGATTTATCTGATCGCATGAAAAACTGCCGATTTGGCGTACTCTTCTTTGGTATGGGGCTGACCATGACACGTGGTCGTCATTTTAATTCTGGCGCCCTACTCGCGCTAGCCACCGATTTAAATGAATTCACACATTTCGTTGCCAAGCCAGTACGCGGACACGGTAATGTGACCGGTGCTGATAATGTCGTCTCATGGCAAACAGGTTATCCCTTTGGTGTTAATTTCAGTCGTGGTTATCCACGGTTTAACCCTGGTGAATTTACGACAGTCGATACCTTGGCCAATGGTCATGCTGATGCAGCGATGATAATTGCGAGCGATCCAGCCTCAAACTTTCCTAAAAAGGCCATTCAACACTTAAAAAGTATTCCAGTTATTGTTCTAGACACGAAATGCACAGAAACTAGTCAAGGCGCTCATGTAGCGTTTCGCACTTCTACTTACGGTATCAATACGACTGGAACCGTCTATAGGATGGACGATGTCCCTATCACCTTGCGGCCAGCATTTGAATCACCGTTTCCAGATGATGAAACGATTCTGAAGGGCATTAATAAAAGAGTGAATGAATTGATGTTAGCCAAATACCATGCAAGTGGTGCTAGCGGCGAAGTAAAAGTAGCGGCTCCTATTTAAAACAAGAAGTCGTCAACTTAATTTTAGTTTTATATAAGTTTTGTTAGTGTAGATTATTGGAAATAATTGAGACCATTTACGAGAAAATAAGTACTAATCAGAATTACAATATAATTAGCTTATTTATTAAAGTATTTTGATTAGAAAGAATAGCAGATTGCTGCCGTCGTAAAATTACTCATAAAAATATAACGATAATATTTAGGGGTATGTGATGTCAGCAGCTATGCGCATCGTAAATGGCAAAGTCTATGATCCTGCCAATGATATAGATGGCAAGATAAAAGAAATTTGCATTGAGGGCGGCAGAATAGTTGATTCTGTTCCTGAAGATGCCACTGTAATAGACGCTCAAGGCATGGTCATTATGCCGGGTGGTGTCGACATTCATTGTCATATTGCTGGTCCTAAAGTAAATGCCGCCAGAAAACTGCAACCAGAAGATCATCGTCATGATGTGCATCCCGGCACAGCGTTTACTAGATCAGGAACAGGCGGTACAGTCCCCTCTACGTTTGCAACCGGTTATCGCTATGCAACTTTAGGCTATACAACAGCTATGGAGGCTGCTGTCACACCTATAGGCGCAAGACATACGCTTGAAGAATTTCATGACACCCCCGTTATCGATAAAGGTTTTTATGTCTTGCTTGGTGAAAATATTTTCTTGCAAAACCTTTTGCGTGAAAAACGCATGGAAGAATTCAATGAGGCTGTATCCTGGTGGATCAACGCGACAAAAGCTTATACCGTAAAATTGGTTAACCCTGGTGGTGATGAGCCGTGGAAAGGCAAGAAAAATTCTAATGTCGCGGATATCGATGAAAAAACTGACGAAGACCTTACCCCACGACAAATTATCGAAGCCTTCATCAAGTCTGTAGACAAACAGGGTTTTCCACACCCGCCGCATATTCATTGCAACAACCTTGGTCATAGTGGCAACTATATAACTACATTAGAAACAATGAAAACGGCGGGCGATATGCGCGCGCACATCGCGCATATTCAATTTCACAGTTATGGCGGCGAGTTGGGCAAGAACCCTGTCTCTAAAGCTGCAGAAATTGTGGAATACGTTGATAATCATCCGAACATCACCTGTGATGTTGGCCAAGTCATGTTTGGAAAGTCAACAATTATGACTGCCGATGCGCCTTTGGCCTATGTTTTAAAGGGTCATAGCAAAGGTAAGTGGGTCAATGCCGATACTGAATGTGAGAGCGGCTGTGGTATCGTCCCTTTCAATTACCAAGAACACATCTATATGCACACTCTGCAGTGGGCGATTGGTCTTGAAATATTCTTAATGGCAAAAGATCCTTGGCGGGTGATTTTATCGACTGATCATCCTAACGGCGGCTCGTTCATGAATTACCCGAAACTCATAAAACTGCTGATGGATAAAGCATTCCGTCATGAAGAAATGAAACGCGTTAACCAAAAGGCACTGGAGAATTGTTCGCTGCGCGATTTGGATCGTGAATTCACCTTGAACGAAATCGCTATTATTACAAGAGCAGGGCCTGCAAAAGCTTTGGGTTTGAATAACAAAGGCCATTTGGGCATTGGCGCAGATGCCGACATAACGATATACGATGAAATGGATGATAAGGAGAAGATGTTTAATGCCCCCCGCTACGTCATAAAGTCGGGGAATACTATTATCGGGAACCATGAATTTAGAAATGATTTCATCGGTAAACTTTTGCATATCTCACCGGAATATGACAAAAAAATTGAGGAGGTAGTGCAACCCTTCTTCGAAAGTTATTATTCGATCGAATTTTCTAATTATGCAGTTGACGATCATTACCTTCATGATCATGAAGTAATAGCAACAGGAAAAACATCGTCATGAAAATCAAATCTACAGCTATTGTCGATACCTTTGCAGAAGCCTTTAAGATGTATGGCAGTCGCGTCATTATCACTGCAGAAACAAAAGAATGGGCCATGGCAGCCGCACAATCAATTACCGGCTTTGCAACGTCTGTTATCGGTTGTAAATGTGAGGCCGGAATAGAAACCACTATAAATGCCGACGAATCACCAGACCTAAGACCAGGGGTTAGTGTCTTAATATTTGCCATGGATATTGAAAGTCTGGGCAAACGTTTAATGGAACGCATCGGTCAATGTGTTATGACCTGCCCTACTACTGCCTGCTATAACGGTTTGCCCGAAGGTTCACCTGTTATTATTGGTGGCCAATTACGCTACTTTGGTGATGGACATCAAATCAGCAAAGTCCTCGGCAAGTCTAAACTTTGGCGTATTCCAGTCATGGATGGTGAGTTCCTTGTAGAGGATAAATTTAACGTCCAAGAATCTGTTGGTGGCGGTAATTTATTAATCTTGGGCAAAGATCAAAAAGCAACATTAAAAGCCGCCAGTGCCGCAACAAAAGCCATGCGTAGTTTATCCGACATCATACTCCCCTTTCCGAATGGAGTTGTTCGCAGTGGCAGTAAGGTCGGTTCTAAATATAAAAAACTAATTGCTTCTACAAATGATGCGTACTGTCCAACATTGCGTGGTGTGGTGGGAAACTCCGAACTGGATGATGGCATTAATAGCGTGCTTGAAATTGTGATCGATGGCTTAACGCTAGAAGCCGTAGAACAAGCGATGCGGGTTGGCGCTATCGCTGCAGCTAAACCAGGTATAAAGAAAATATCGGCGGGCAACTATGGTGGCGGATTAGGTCAATACCATATTCACTTACATAAACTCGGCCTTGAAGCTTAACCCGATAAGATAACTGCGGAAACTCAACGAATGGCTCTCAAATTAAAACTACACACTAAACCTGAAGTACCTTTGGAAGCGGATTGCATTTGTCCCGACCGAATGCAATCACTCAGCACAACTGAAATAAAAGAGCTGGTCGTCTTTCATGGTAACCACCAAGTCCCATTAAAAGATTTTTTCGAATGTGATGGTAACTTTGATGGTGAAATCAATATCGAAGGAGACCTAACTGATGTAAAACACATAGCCTCAGCCATGTCCTTTGGGAAAATAACTGTTTCAGGGAATGTCGGCGTACATACAGGCGCGGCGATGAGTGGTGGTGAAATAATCATCGAAGGCGATGCCTCTGATTGGGTAGGTCCAGAAATGTTTGGGGGCAGCATTACCATTAAAGGTAATGCAGGTCATATGGTCGGCAGTGGTTATCGTGGTAGTACTATTGGGATGCAAGGTGGTGAAATTATAGTGCATGGCAATGTAAAAAATGAAACTGGTCATGTAATGCGACGTGGCTTGATTGTAGTAGGTGGCAACGCCGGCGACTTTACCGGTGTAAACATGGTCGCCGGTACAATTATCGTGCTTGGAAAGATGGGTATTCGTCCTGGCGCCGGAATGAAACGCGGCTCAATTATTTGTCAAACTAAATCTGAACTATTGCCAACTTTTACCAAAAGTTGTGATTACCAACCTTCATTTCTACGCCACTACTTTAAGTATTTGCAATCACTTGGATTCACTATTAATGATGCTTTAATGAATAGCCCTTTTGAACGTTGGTCTGGCGATTCAATTGAATTAAATCGAGGAGAAATTTTGCTATACGCTGGAAAGCAATAAATATGACAACACTTTAAATATCACCAGAGGAATAGCCTGATAAGGCTGAGGAGGAAACGATGACAACAATCGTAACTGAGAACTGTAAAAACTGCCGTTTTACTGATTGTGTAACAGTCTGCCCTGTCGCCTGCTTTCATTATGACGATGAAATGCTGTATATCGACCCGGATGTTTGTATTGACTGTAGTGCATGCATACCTGAATGTCCCGTACAGGCTATCTATGAAGGAGATGATATACCAGAAGATCAGGAAAAATGGATTGAGATCAACGCTGAAAAAGCACCTGATCTACCTGTGTGTGAGGAACAGATGGAACCCCTACCCGGCGCTGAAGAACGCAAATCCGAATTGGGTTTTTAATTTTTATAATGTCAACACTTGGAACCGAGCAGAACCCACTATTAGTCGCCATCGTTGGCAGTGGCCCTAGTGGTTTTTATGCCGCAGAGACCCTGATTAAATCCGATATTGTGGTTAAGGTAGACATACTCGAACGTTTACCTTCTCCATTCGGTTTAGTCCGGAGCGGTGTTGCGCCAGATCATCAAAAGTTGAAACAGGCGATCAAGCTATATGAAAAAATTGCTGAGTCACCTGAGTTCAATTTAATAGCCAATGTAACTGTTGGGGCAGATATTAGTGTTCAGGCATTATCTGAATCTCACCATGCCATCATCTTTACTTGCGGTGCTGAATCAGATCGCAAATTAGGCGTTCCTGGTGAAGATATAATAGGTAGTTACACCGCTACAGAATTTGTTGGCTGGTATAATGGACATCCTGATTATCGTGATCGTGAGTTTGATCTTTCTCATGATGTTGCTGTAATTATTGGTCAAGGTAATGTTGCTGCCGATGTCAGTAGGATACTGTCAAAAACAATTGATGAGTTAAAACACACCGACATCGCCGAGCATGCATTAGATGCTTTAACGGAGAGCAAGATTAAAGAAATACATGTCATAGGTCGGCGTGGTCCAGCACAGGCCAAATTCACCCCAAAAGAATTACGTGAATTTGGTGAAATATCAGATTGCAATCCGATTGTCTTGCCCGATGATATGCTGCTTAACCCAGAGAGTGAAAAAGAACTTGAGGAAAAGAGCAACATAGCGAGTAAAAAGATTTATGACTTATTTTGCGAGTTTTCAAAACGCAGCATTGATAGCAAGAAATCTAAAAAATGTTATTTCAGCTTTTTAATGAGTCCTAAAGAACTAGTTGGTAACCCTAGTCTAGAAAAAGTCGTATTTGAAAAAAATAGTTTGTCCGGAGCCCCTTTTAAACAGTCTGCCAGAGGCACAGGAGAAATTGTCGAGCTTGAAAGCGGCATCTTATTTCGGAGTATAGGCTATCAAGGTGTCCCGATTCAGGATGTACCATTTCATGAAACCCGGGGAATCATCCCTAATGAAAAAGGCAGGGTTATTGACAACGAGAACAATGTTGTTCCACAATTTTATACGGCGGGTTGGATTAAACGTGGTCCTAGTGGCATAATTGGCACAAATAGAGCCTGCAGTGTCGAAACAGTTACTTGCTTATTAGAAGACCTAACAAAGTTGGATGATGGCAGTAGGAAGTCAGGTGCTGAAGTAATATTTGCGATTTTAGAAAGTAAAAACATTCATCATGTGAGTTATGATGATTGGCAGAAGATAGACGCTAAAGAAATTGAGCGTGGAGAACCCAAAGGGAAACCTAGAGAGAAATACACCTATATTGATGAAATGTTATCCGCTATTGAGTAATCTAATATTATTCAGGTACAGCGTTACATTTTAACAAATATACACCTTCAAGTTCCGTAAAATTAATTGTTGATAATGGAGCACCTTTATTAGCTGTAAGCTATGCTGATACTGTTGCACATATTTTTGTATTTTGTGAATCATCATTGATTGAAACTTTAAGGAGTTATCGTTGGATAAATTATCAAATATTTCTAGTGCCATCAGTAAGGAAGTGGCCTGTCCTTTCTGTGGGATACTATGTGATGATTTAGTTATTCAGAACCGAGATGAGACGCTAAAAGTACTCGAGAATGGCTGCCACAAAGCAATAGCTTATTTCGAAACTAAACATGTGCCAAGTTTCCCAAAAATAAATGGTACGAATGCCTCCCTTTCAGATGCCATAAATGAGATATGTGACATTCTTAAAAAATCACATAATCCCTTATTTGCTGGTCTTGGCACTGATGTAGGGGGAATGCGACAAGTAATGCATCTTGCAGATAAAACAGGTGCCGTAGTTGACCACATGCACGGAAATGCCCTTATTCGCAACTCTCTCGTCTTACAAGATCTAGGCTGGATCACAACGACTATGTCCGAAATCAGAAATCGCTCAGATTTAATTATTTTCGCAGGAACAGACGCAACAAACTTTCCCCGGTTTTTCGAACGCGCCATCTGGAATAAACGGTCCATGTTTAAGCTCAAGAATGAACAGCGCCAAATAGTATATATCGGCGACCAACTGGATACTAAAGCAGGTATAAACCCGAACGGGAAACAACCACTAACACTTAATTGTAAAACTGAACAGATAGGAGAAGTCATTTCAGGTCTACATGCACTTGTCACGGGCGCGACCCTTGATACAAAAAAAATAGCAGGAATAAAAATAAAAACACTGCAATCTTTAGCTGAACAAATGAAGTCTGCCAAATATGGTGTAATTGTCTGGTCTCCATCTGAATTAGATATTCCTCACGCTGAACTTACAATCCAGAACTTTTGTGAAATTGTTAAGTATTTAACACGCTTTACACGTTTTGCAGGATTTTCATTAGCAGGGAATGACGGAGCAACAAGCGCGAATAGCGTTTGCGCATGGCAAAGTGGTTATCCATTGCGAGTCAACTTTGATAAAGGCTATCCCGAATATGATGCTCAACGATACTCAACACATAACCTACTTAAAAATAAAGAAGTCGACTCCCTATTCTGGATTTCAAGTTTTAGTTCTACCACAAATATCCCACGGGCAGCAATCCCAACTATCGTACTCGGCACGCCGGAGACAAACTTAAATTTCAAACCCAATGTTTTTATTCCGGTAGCAACCCCGGGCATTGACCATTCAGGGCAATTAATCCGCACTGACAGTGTGGTATCACTACCACTAAAAAAGCTAAGGCAGTCTCCTTATACCAGCGTTAGTTCAATTCTGAAGCAAGTTTTAGAAAGGATGTAGACAGAACGAATGTATATAAAATTAACTAACGGTATTGTTTATGACCCTGTTCATGGCATAAATGGAGAGCATAGGGATATCTATATCAACGATGGTTATATAACACGCAAGCCCTCAAGTAATACAAAAATTTGCAAAACCTATGACATGAAAGGCAAGATCATCATGGCTGGTGCCATTGATATCCACACACACATTGGTGGTGGAAAGGTCAATATAGCTCGAATGATGTTGCCTGAAGATCATGCTATAGACTTAGTCGAGAAAACGGAACTTACCCGTTCAGGGTGTGGGTACGCGGCCCCTTCTACATTAACTGCCGGTTATCGTTACGCTGAAATGGGATACACCGCATGTTTTGAACCGGCAATGCTACCTGCAAACGCACGTCAAGCACACATGGAAATGGCTGACACGCCAATGGTCGATAAAGGCGCCTATGCTATGCTTGGCAGTGATGACTTCTTTTTACGCATGCTTGCGTCAAAAAAAGATCAGGCCGCTATTAGCGATTATGTTGGCTGGACAATAAATGCGACTCAAGCACTTGGAATAAAGGTCGTTAATCCCGGGGGCATAAGCGCCTTTAAATTTAACCAACGCAAACTTGAACTGGACGAATTAAATCAATACTACGGTGTAAGTCCACGCGACATTATAAAATCTCTTGCCAGAGCAGTAACTGAATTAGGTATACCTCATCCTTTACATGTACATGGTTGTAATTTGGGTGTTCCCGGTAACCTCAATACAACGCTGGAAACTATCGATGCCGTTGAAGGCATGCGAATGCATTTAACTCATATTCAATTCCATAGCTACGGAACCGAAGGAGACAAGCGTTTCTCGTCCGGTGCTGCGGAAATAGCTGAAGCGGTAAATAAAAACCCTAATATATCCATTGATGTTGGTCAGGTTTTATTTGGTCAGACTGTTACAGCTTCTGGCGACTCTATGTTGCAATATGCAGGTCATTGGCACGCACATCCAAAAAAATGGGTGATTATGGATATTGAGTGTGATGCAGGTTGTGGAGTAGTACCTTTTAAATACAGAGACAAAAACTTTGTAAATGCATTGCAATGGGCTATTGGTCTCGAACTATTTCTGCTCGTGGATGATCCATGGAGAATATTTCTGACAACAGACCATCCCAATGGTGCGCCATTTACCAGCTATCCGCACCTGATACGATTATTGATGGACAGAAGCTTCAGAAACGACATGCTCTCTACCATTAACAAAGAAGCTGCAGCAGCAAGTACTCTTGCAAGTATCGATAGAGAGTATTCATTATACGATATCGCAATCATGACAAGAGCTGCGCCTGCCAGAAGTCTGGGCTTAAAAAACCGTGGACACCTGGGTTCAGGTGCGGTTGCAGACATAACGGTATATAACAACAACAAAGATAAAGAGAAAATGTTTAGTAAGCCTGACTACGTATTTAAAAATGGTGAACTTATAGTACGTAACGGAAAAATTGTAAAAGTAGTCAATGGCGCCACTCATACATTGAGACCAGAGTTTGATAACGGGATAGAAAAATCACTTAAACGTTATTTTAATGACTTCCAAACGGTAAGCCTTGGTAATTTTAAAATTGATGATGATGAAATCGTTGAACATGGCAACGGTAAAATCATCGTACAACCCTGTATGTAAATATTAATCATGAAAATAAATGGCGTACAGATAGATGATACCTTTGCGGAAGCTTTCCCAATGAAAGCAACTCGCATTATCATCACAGCAATGACTCTTAAGTGGGCATATCGTGCAGCTAATGCAATACGCGGTTTTGCATCATCCGTCATTGCTTGTGGCATTGAAGCAGATATTGAACGAGAGCTTAAACCATCAGAAACGCCTGATGGTAGACCAGGGATCTCTGTCATGATCTTTGCCATGTCGATGAAAGATCTTGAAAAGCATGTTGCCACTCGAGTCGGCCAATCAGTTATGACTACAGCGACAACAGCTTGTTATTCAGGACTGGATAGTGAGCAAAAAGTTTCCATGGGGAAAAGTCTACGTTTCTTTGGAGATGGGTTCCAAATATCAAAAGTAATCAATAAAAGACGCTTTTGGCGCATCCCGGTGATGCATGGCGAATTCATCGTTGAAGAAACGGCTGGCGTGACAAAAGCTATCGGTGGCGGAAACTTTCTAGTCTTGGCAAAAACTGCCCGGCATGGTCTCGCTGCTTGCGAAAAAGCTGTTGAAGAAATTCAAAAAGTACCTGGCGTCATAACAGCTTTTCCGGGAGGGGTTGTGGGTTCAGGTTCAAAAGTCGGATCAAAATATAATTTCCTTACTGCTTCCACTAATGAAGCATACTGCCCTACCCTAAAAGGTCAGGTTAAATCCGAATTAACAGATGAAATTGGCTCAGTACTTGAAATCGTAATCGATGGCCTTGATGAAGCGTCTATAAACGAAGCAATGCGCTTAGGTATCAAGGCCGCATGCTCGTTTGGTCCTGCAAAGGGTGTTTGCCGTATCAGTGCAGGAAATTATGGAGGCAATCTAGGCCCCCATTTATTCCATCTCAGGAAATTACTGAAATGAGTGCATTAGTCTTTACATTGAAAAACGAAGCCAAATTCACACTGAATGTAGCATCTCTAACACCAGAAAACCTCGAAGGCAAAACACTTGCTAAGATAAAAAAAATAAAAATCATATACGGCAACGAAACGGTCAATCTTGATACGCTATTTACCGTAAAAGGCAGCAATTCATCAGACATCGTTATAGAAAACAGCACGGATAAACTCATCAATGTCGGGCAAGGCATGAACAAGGGGAGCATTACAATAAAAGGTGATGTAGGAGACTTTCTGGGTCAGGGCATGAAAAACGGCACACTGACTGTTGTTGGAAATGCGGGTTCATGGATAGGTAATGCTATGACTGGGGGTCGTATCGATATCAATGGTAATGCCCGTGATTATGTAGGCGCAGGGTTACCGGGTGATTCATTTGGCATGAGTAATGGTCTGATCAATATCAAAGGTAATGCAGGCGATCGAGTTGGTGATAGGATGCGGCGCGGCATCATAATAATACAAGGTAAATCCGGGAGTTATTGTGGTAGTCGCATCCATGCAGGCACAATAATTGTGCTTGATAAAGTAGGGAAACTTCCCGGGGAAGGTATGCGCCGCGGTACTATAATACTCGCTAAAAAACCGGCTCATCTATCGGCAACTTTTAAGAGCTGCGGTAATTTGAAAATGCAGTTCTTACGCCTATTATTTACACAACTAGCCAGTATTGATAATGACCTTTCCCTGTTCAATAAATATGGGCCTGAAGCGCATAGGTTCTCAGGTGACTTGGCGAGAAATGGAAAAGGAGAGATTCTAATTCTGCAACACTATAAATAAATACACTTAGTTTATCTAATCGTATCTACGCAAAGTCAATGCGCAGAAACAGCATAAATTGACTTTAGATACGAACTAAACCAATATTGCCACTCACTACCCCTTGATAGGATTGAGATGATGTTCGTTTCTATCAGAAAATGTAGTTTAACAGTGAAAAATAAGCGTTGTTATTGTGAATTTAGACTAATTGTCTATGATTTAGTATGCATTTACAGTAATTGGCATAACACTTGTTAATAAATACTAACCCAATATAAAAACGAATATCAATGAAACGAACTCGCGGAAAGAAAGGCCGTGTAGAAGGTCGCACAACACCCCATAAATCTCTAGCAGATATAAAAGCTCTTCTTGGCAATAATCCTCGTACACGAGATATGCTGATCGAGAATCTACATAAAATTCAAGATCATTATCACCATATATCAAATAGACACATCCTTGCTCTTTCGATAGAAATGAGTCTACCTATGGCGGAAGTATATGAAACAGCAACGTTTTATCATCACTTTGATGTGCTACAGGAGAATGAAACACCACCTCCATCCAAAACAATCAGAGTCTGCAATTCTCTGACATGCGAAATGTTTGGGGCTAAAGAACTACTCAAACAACTTGAGTCCGAAAACCTGGGTGATGTCCGTATTCAAACTGTTCCTTGTGTTGGTCGTTGTGACACAGCTCCAGTTGCCGTTGTTGGCACAAACCCAATAGAAACAGCAGATACATCAAAAGTTAAATCTGCGATCAAAAATAACGCCTTTGACGGCAGCGAGCCCGACTGTATTGGCTATGTTGATTATAAAAAGAATGGCGGATATCAATTATTAGCCGATTGTGTAGATGGGAAATTTGAACGAGAGGATATTATCTCTCTCCTAGAAAATTCTAATCTACGTGGTCTCGGTGGAGCAGGATTCCCTACCGGTCGTAAATGGCGCATATTAAGTGAACAACCCAATCCTAAAATGATTGCTATTAATATTGATGAAGGTGAGCCGGGGACATTTAAAGACAGGGTTTATCTTGAACAAGACCCTCATCGCTTTATCGAAGGCACACTAATTGCCCATTGGGCCATAGATGCTGACAAAATTTATATTTATTTAAGGGACGAATATGCGGGTTGTCGCAAAGCATTGGAAAAAGAGCTTGAGCTACTTAAACAATCCCCTCCTTGTGAGTTACCTGAAATACACTTAAGGCGCGGTGCAGGTGCTTATATTTGTGGTGAAGAATCAGCAATGATTGAGTCGATTGAAGGTAAACGCGGGATGCCTCGATTACGACCGCCTTATGTTGCACAAATAGGTTTATTTGGCCGCCCTACCCTTGAACAAAACATGGAAAGTATGCATTGGATTAGAGAGATCATTGAGAATGGGGCAGAATGGTTTTCAAATAATGGGCGACATGAAAGAAAAGGATTGCGATCGTTTTCTGTTAGTGGCCGAGTACAAAAACCAGGTGTTCACTTAGCCCCTGCAGGCATCACTATGCAAGAATTAATCGATGAATATTGTGGCGGCATACTCGATGGGCATCAATTTTATGGTTACTTCCCGGGTGGTGCTTCAGGTGGGATATTGCCCGCATCTTTAGCTAATATACCTCTGGATTTTGATACCTTACAACCATATGGTTGTTTCATTGGATCTGCGGCTATTGTCGTTCTTTCTGACAAAGACAGTGCTAAACAGATGGCATTAAACGCAATGCGTTTTTTTGAAGATGAATCTTGTGGCCAATGCACACCCTGCAGAGTTGGAACCGCCAAGGCAGTAAAACTAATGGAGAAAGATGAATGGGATAAACCACTCTTGGAAGAGCTTTCAACCGCTATGGTAGATGCCTCGATATGTGGTTTAGGGCAAGCGGCACCTAACCCATTACGTTGTGCGATGAAATACTTTCCAGAGGAATTCAAATAATGGCTGCCAACCTTGAATTCATAAATGAAAAAACCACTACTTTTAAACTTAACGGTGATGAAATCGATGCCTATGGAAACGAAACCATACTACAAGCAGCAAAAAGAAGCGGCATAGAAATACCTCATCTTTGTTATAAAGAAGGTTACCGACCAGATGGCAACTGTCGCGCTTGCATGGTTGAGATTGATGGAGAACGTGTATTAGCACCTTCTTGCTGTCGCCAGCCTGCTGAAGGGATGGAAGTGACAAGTGATAATGAAAGAGCTCAACTCTCACAAAAGATGGTCTTGGAATTATTATTATCGGACATGCCTCAGCAAGGCAAGTCACCTTATACGCTAAACTCCGAACTTGATTATTGGGCTGCAAAACTTAACGTTTTTAACCCTCGTTTTGAACAGAGAGAACAACCCAAGCCAGATCTTTCACATCCTGCCATTGCTGTTAATTTAGATGCCTGTATTCAATGTACGCGTTGTGTCAGGGCCTGTCGCGAAGAGCAGGTTAATGACGTCATTGGTCTGGCTTATCGTGCTAAGCATGCGGAAATCACTTTCGACATGGCAGAACCCATGGGTGAAAGCACATGCGTAGCCTGCGGTGAATGTGTTCAAGCCTGTCCGACAGGCGCGTTAATGCCAGCAAAAAATGTCGGTTTAATCGAACCAGATAAAAAAGTTGAATCGGCATGCCCTTATTGCGGTGTAGGCTGCTTGCTTACCTACAACGTTAAAAACAATCACATTCAATATATTGAAGGTCGAGATGGCCCTGCAAACAAAAGCAGGCTGTGCGTGAAAGGAAGATATGGATTTGATTATGTCCATCATCCAGATCGCCTAAGCAAACCTTTGATTCGTCGTGAAGATGCAGAGAAAACATCTGCTTTAATAGATCCATTAGATATGCATAAATATTTTCGTGAGGCTAGTTGGGAAGAAGCATTAGACTATGCTGCTAATGGATTAATAAAAATCAGAAATGAGAAAGGATCTGAAGCATTAGCTGGGTTTGGTTGCGCTAAAGGCAGCAATGAAGAAGCTTATTTAGTACAAAAATTAGTTCGCACAGGATTTGGCACTAACAATGTTGATCACTGCACTCGTTTATGCCATGCATCATCGGTTGCTGCCCTATTAGAAACTATTGGCTCTGGCGCTGTATCAAATCAGGTTGCTGATGGTTCAGAAGCGGAAGTAATCATCGTCATCGGTGCTCGCCCTAATGACAACCACCCTGTTGCTGCTACATTTATTAAAAATGCCACAAACCGCGGCAGTAAATTAATACTGATTGAACCCTATGGTTCAGAAATGTACCTCCATGCAGAACATTTATTGCAATTAAGACCTGGCACAGATGTTTTACTGCTTAACGCAATAATGCACACAATCATCACTGAAAATTTACATAATCAGAATTTTATTGATGAACACACAGATGGCTTTGAGGAACTGAAAAAAACTGTTCTTAAATATACTCCAGAAGAAGTGGCTCCGATTTGTGCAATTCCGCCTGAAACAATAAAAACTGTTGCACGTTTATATGCCAAAGCAGAAACCGCGATCATATTTTGGGGAATGGGCATTTCACAACATATTCATGGTACTGATAATGCACGCTGCCTTATTTCACTAGCACTCATGACCGGTCAGATTGGTCGGCCCAGTACAGGTTTACACCCTTTACGTGGACAAAACAATGTACAAGGTGCTTCCGATGTTGGTTTGATCCCCATGGTTTATCCTGATTACCAACCTGTCTCTGATCCAAATGTTAGAGAAAAATTTGAAAAACTTTGGGGTCAAACACTTAACCATAATGTTGGTAAAACAGTAGTTGAAATTATGCATGCCATTCATGACGGAGATTTAAATGGTCTTTATATCATGGGTGAAAACCCTGCTATGTCAGATCCCAATCTAAACCATGCACGTGCTGCTTTGGCAAACCTTGAGCATTGCGTAGTGCAGGACATTTTCTTTACGGAGACCTGTAGTTATGCAGACGTAATTTTACCTGCGAGTGCATTCCCTGAAAAATCAGGAACCTTTACTAATACTGATCGTCGCGTACAAATGGGACGACAAGCTATAGACCCACCTGGTGAAGCTAAACAAGATCTGTGGATAATCCAGGAGATTGCAAACCGAATTGGACTTAAATGGACATATAAAGGACCAAAAGATGTCTTCAATGAAATTCGTAAGGCAGTACCAAGCATGGGCGGCATTACATGGGAAAGATTAGAGCAAGAGGACACATTAACCTATCCCTTAATAAACGAAGGTGATCCCGGTGAACCTATAATTTTCAAAGATGGGATCTTTCCAACTGATGACGGTAGAGGAAGATTTGTGGCTGCAGAATATATTGAAGCAGCTGAAATGCCAGATCCTAAATTCCCTTATATTTTCGTCACTGGCCGTCAACTTGAACACTGGCACACGGGGACCATGACACGCCATTCCAGGGTGCTAGATGCACTCGAACCTGGCCCGTGTGTCATGATTAATCCAAAAGACATGGCTAAGTTTAAAATAAAGACTGGCGATATGTTAGTTATAGAATCACGTCGAGGCAGAATAGCTGCCACAACTCGTGCAGATGAACATATGTTAGAAGGGGTCGTAATGATGCCATTTACATTCAATGAAGCTGCAGCCAACTTGATTACAAATGAAGAATTAGATCCTTTTGGCAAGATCCCTGAATTTAAATTTTGTGCAGTCGCCCTGAAAAAAGGAACGCGAGCAAATGATCAGGTTAGTGAGTAGGAAATATAAATGAAACTTATAGCATTTGTATTAATTATAATGCACATTGATAGTTTGAGCTGTTCAAAGATAGCAGCATAATAAGATCTATTTAAATCAGGACTTGTTCAATTTTACATCGACCAAAGTCAATGTCTCCAGGATTAAAGGTTCTGCATCGTCTTTACTCTTATCATGAATAATAGTTGTAACTTGATAAAGACTACCGGGAATATCATCTGAAAAGATAAACTCATAATATTTATCAGCAAATTTTTCAAAGTCACGTCTATGTGGGTCATTCAAAAAAGGTGAGAAATGTACTTTTTCACCTTTATATTCTTTACCATTAAATTTAAAAGTAGTTGGTTCTACTTCCGCATCATTTCTTAATGAGATCTTGATAGATTTTTGAAAATGCCTCCAATGACCATCAGTTAAGCGATTCATTTCATAAACATCACCCTGCATATATATACCAATGACGGGGTTGCCAGTAATATTAGTTACATTGTCTGGTGTTACTGCTTGTTTCTTTTCTGCAGTGAAGAACTCCATCATGGCGTTTTTGGTGCCATCTTCGTTTAATTTTAAAATATTCAAATAAACAGAATCTGTAAAACCTTCTTCAAACGTGCCTGATTTTACAAATTCGTAATATAAGCTAACAGGTTGTTTTATATTTGCTAAGTGGTCGGCATGCCATAACTTAATTTCAGCTGGGTTAAATTGGAAATCTTCAGGAATCTCATCAACTTCACCAAACCGACCAATACTCGAATCAATCTCTTCCTTAGTTAAAGGTATGCCTCCACTTGTTGTGGTAACATTTTTTTCTTCTGCCCAAACATTGTTATTTATCAGTCCAAAGGTACAAATCAATAAAAATATATACGTACTAAATTTCATAAGTCTATAACTCTACTATTTAATTAACGGCACACCATAATCAATTAAAATTTGTTCAATTTCGGGTTTATTATCTTTAATCAAGTTATTAATTTTTTCTTTCCAAACTTTTTCGCCATAACGAACAGCCATAGAAAAGCTGTAAGAGAATCGCATTTCTGGCTTTTTGGGATCATCTACTAGCGGTATCAGCACCAATTCAATATTTTCTTTTTTAAGTTCTCTGGCAAAATAACCGGCCGTTGGTCCCCAGATGATAGTCGCATCGATCTTGCCAGAAACCACATCTTCAACCATTTGTTGTCCAGGATTAACTTTCGGATCTCCTGATTGACCGGGATAGCGGATCATACTCCCCATCAGCTCATTATAAAAAACCCATAGTTGTTGTGGTCCACGATCAGGCAGACCGATCTTTATTTCATTACCATCTTCATTGACGAATTTATTTAACATCGCTGGATCAGTTATTGAGTCTAACTTTCTCCCCTTGGCGTAAACGAGCACATATGTCGATGTGAAATAAGGTTCAGTTGTTGCTGCTAATTCAAAGTTAGATGGTGCACTAATAACCAGATCACACTTATATCCGAGACTGTTTTCTGATTCCGCTCTGAGTGTATTCCTTATAAAACCAATACGTTGTGGAAAAAATTCATACTTCAATTTTAATCCGAGTTTCTTAGCCAACAATTGAGCAATTTTATTTTCATATCCTTCTTCTTTTTGATTAGAGAAGGGCAACATGTATGGGTCTGCACATACCTTAAGGTATTCTGAATCAGGGATCCCAGAATCTTCTTTTGCAAGGACAGGTTTAAAAAAAGCGATTGATAATATAATTGTAGAGATTATTTTCACAGGCTTATGTAACCCATTTGTTAACAGTCGTGTTTGCAATTGATTGCTAGTTTTTTTCAAAATGGTGAAGTTATTTAGTGGGTTTAATTTTATTAATCTTGCCAAGTAATCTTCGTTCAGGTCCTTCAAGTGAATCAATTGCTTTCTGTTTATAGGCTGCGATATCATCTGCACTAATATCGCCAACTACGATGACGCCAACCATACCGAATCCAATATGCGGTTGGCATACATAAGAATAGATGCCTGCTTTTTCCAATGCAGGAGCAATATTTTCACCCATTCCACCGACCCACGCTGTTGCACCATCAGGGATCATTCCTTCTACTGAAACAGAGTTGTGTGAATTCATATTTGAAAACTTAACCTTATCACCTTCCGCAACATATAGGATTGGGGTTTCAAATGCGCGTGCGCCTGCTTTTATTACGTGGTCAGCCGCGGAAACCAAACTAGGTAGTAAAATCGCTGACACGATCATAACCTTGGCCAGAATATCGGTTATTTTCATCTTACTCATCTCCGGATAATTATTTAATATTATTCATTTATATTTTTGTATATACATATTAATTCACACCTGATTCATAGATTTTAGCCCCTTGCTACGCATACTTGTATATCAATATATAAACAATGGAGAAAACCTTTTCTATTAATTATTTAATTCTGGGTTATTAACGGACTCAATGTTTGAGACTTCAAATACACTAACAAGTTCTTGTAACTTAGTTAGATAAATACCGAACTTTTCAATCTTAACTTAACATCAAAAAGGCAATTATTAAAAAAAATCCCCGACACTGTCGTGTCGGGGACATTTTAACAAACTTACGTCTGTTTAGTACTTAGGGTAGTGCGAAAACCATCAAAACACCACTATTACGTGATGAATTCAACAGGTTACGATAACCACCAACAGCACCGAGCGCAGCTTCACCAGGAGCAGCCGCTAAACCAGGGATAGCTACAACCGCGCCAGCCCAACCACCGATGCCTGATAAAACACCAACGTATTGCTTACCTTTATGCGCCCAAGAGTTGAAGTTGCCAATAATCCCGGAAGGAGCTTTGAACTTCCAAAGCAATTTACCAGTTTTAGCATCAACCGCTTTAGCATAGGCATCTAATGTGCCGTAGAATACAACGTCACCAGCGGTAGCAAGAACACCAGACCAGACAGACCATTGTTCAACAATGCTCCAAACGATCTTACCCGTACCCGCATCCCAAGCGATCATGTTACCCATGTTGTCCTTTTGTGCATTGTTATTAGGACAATCTGGACAAACAGCGCCAGCAGGATACATCGTCAAGTTAGCGTTAACAAAAGCTTGACCAGCAGTGTATTGGTTACCACCAGCAGCATAACTTACAGGCTCATAAGTCATACATACGTGGTTGGTTGGGACGTAGAACAGTTTGGTACGTGGAGAGAAAGCAGCAGGCTGCTGATCTTTAGTACCCAGTGCTGCAGGACAGATGTCCTTAGACACAACGTCTTCACCTTGGAAATGCGTTGATTTAGCATCAACTGTTTGTGGATAACCCGTTTTCATGTCAACGTGAGTTGACCAGTTAACTGCTGGGTCATACTTCTCAGCGACTAATAAAGCACCCGTTTTACGATTCATGGTGTAGCCATAACCGTTACGATCAAAGTGAACCAAAGCCGGGGTCATTTTGCCCTTAACCTTAATATCAGCCAAGATCATTTCGTTGATGCCGTCATAATCCCATTCATCATGTGGTGTCATTTGATAAACCCAGCGAGCAACACCAGTATCGATGTCACGAGCGAACATGGTCATAGACCATTTGTTGTCACCAGGACGTACTACCGGGTTCCAGGTAGACGGGTTACCATTGCCATAGTAAAGAAGATTTTCTTCAAAATCTGCTGGCCACCAGCCCCAAGTTGAACCACCTCCTGATTTCCATTGGTCACCTAACGTTTTACATTTGTTAGGACCTCTAGAAGGTGCTTTCCAATCAGAGTTAGCACACCAGCTATTTAATGATGAGTTTTTGCCAACTTTCTTACCCAATGATGTGGTGTTCTCGTCAAAAAGAATGTCTTCATCGGGACCCATGCTAAATGCACGCCATGCTAGAGAGCCGTCTTTCGCATTGAAAGCAGCTAACCAACAACGAACACCAAACTCAGCGCCAGAACAACCTGTGATGACTTTGTCTTTCATAGGATGTGGAGCGTTGGTGTTAGTGTCACCTGCAGCAGGACCGTAACCGATGTCACGACCGTTTTCTGCTTTCCACTTAACACTACCGTCTTTAGCACTTAATGCAACCAAGGTGGTGTCAGCTTGTTGCAGATAGATTTGACCCATACTGTAACCTAAACCACGGTTTACGATATCGCAGCACATTACAGGTACGGTTTCAGCTTCGTCTTGTTGTGGCTCGAAATACCAAATGATTTCAAGCGTGTCCAAGCTGATAGCAAAAACGTCATTAGGGAATGATGAATGGATGTAAAGGGTATCACCAGACAAGCCAGTAGCACTTCCTGGTAAGACCAGTGGTCCACCTTCATGACCTTGTAGACGGCCGGTTGAGAATGTCCAAGCTGTAACTATTTTACTTGCATTATCGGTATTGATTTGATTCAACTCCGTATAACGCCAGTTATTATAGTCACCGCCCGGGAAAGCCCAGTAGTTGGGATTATCATTCAGCTTGCGAACTTCATCGTTCGCAAATGCTGTGGTAGATAGTCCCAATGCCAATACAGCAATGAGCCATTTCTTTATTAATTGTTTACTCATGACCTCCTCCTCTAATTTAGTTGATCATGTAACTTGATCTCATTAATGTAGCAAATAACTATATAACACCTCGAGATCACAAGTGTTATAGAGTTTTGAAAGCGGTTTTAGTAGCTACCTTGATAACGGTAGCGAGTTGTAAAAGTTTTCTGAGACCGAAAGAATTGTGTTCTGACAAGAAGATCAGATTTACGTATTTGCTTAAAACAAATGCAGTCAGATGCATGTTTATATATTTTAAACCCTACGTGTCAATTCCTTAAGGTTATATATATTCAAGATTCAAAATCTAGATATATTTAATTTATTATATGCTACTTTCAACCACTAGAGATCGATGAAAGATTCAAAGAAGAGTTTAGGAAATTTTCCCAATCGGCGCAAGATATTTTTACTATATTAAAAACTTATATCTATACTACAAATTTATTACTTTAATAATGGTATTGCACTACAATCTATTGCTGCGTCGCAACAGTTATTGTAACTAAAATACTGTTGAAATTATCAACATATTCTAGCCTTGCGCACTTTAAACAGCACATCATTGAAAAATACAACCCTTACAATTTGTAATGCAACTACATGACTTGAATGTGCGTCATTCTCGCCTATTTACTAGTCGGTTTAATCATTTTTACATGCTTAACTACGATACAATCTGTATCTGCCTTCTCTCTCACTTCTAAGAGTTTTTCATAAAGTCTTTCACCACGTTTATTATCTCGGAAAGAAGAGCCTTTTTCTCCGGGCATTTTTTTGTTTCTTTCAAAAGTATAGCCTTCTTCATAATCGCTAAATGTCATATTAGCTCTAATCTTATCGTATCGACATATACAGGTATAAAGGTTTTCATCAGTCTGCCCTCCCATTTCAGCCATACAATTTAAAGCGTACCGAACAGTCTCCTCTGTTGAATATTCATCCGCCACTACAGGCGCGACTCCAAACAACAGTAGATATATGCTAAAAAGCAATTTATTCATGATTTATTTCTCCTCGTTCAAAAAAATAGTTCTGAATCTCGAAAGATTCATTAGGTTATCTTAAATTTACTTTTTATAGAGGTATTTCTTAGTATAAAAGTTGCATCTTAGTGCAATAAATACGGCTTAATTAGCTTCATAAGTCTCATTACATTCCCTTTATTAGATTCGATTACTTCTCGCCCAATCTCTCCTCTTTTATGCCGCTCATTGGCATCAGCCAAAAGCATACAAACTTTTTGTAATAACTGTTGTTCATTCGAGACACATAGCAGGGCATCCTGCGCTAAAAGTAATTCAGTTATTTCTGTAAAGTTAAAGGTGTGTGGTCCAGTGATGACAGGCAGGCCTAAACTCGCTGGTTCCATCATATTTTGCCCCCCCGTTGATACCAAACTGCCGCCTACAAAAGCTACTTGCGATGCAGCATAATGTAATTGAAGTTCTCCTAAAATATCTAATAAATACACAGCAGCATCATCTGTAAACGTTACTTGATTACTTCGTCTAACAAAGTTTAAGCCTAGGTTTTTACAAAGCAACGCAATTTTATCACCTCTTTCTGGGTGTCGTGGAGCTAGAATCAGTATTGCATCGGGGTATTCTTTCATTATATTGATGTGTGTATTCAAGATAATTTCATCCTCGCCATCATGAGTACTCGCAGCTATCCAAACAGGCCGACTCACAGAAAAATATCGTTTTAATGACTGAGCTTGTTCTTTGATACTTGGAGGAACATTAATATCAAACTTCAAGTTCCCAGTTACAAATACTCTCTCACTCAAGGCACCCAAAGAAATGAATCGTTTTGCGTCGTCCTGAGTTTGTGCTGCAATAATATCAACGAGGCTTAAAGTTTCACGCATTAACGTTGATACCAAACGATACCTTTTTGCAGATTGCTGACTTAATCGGGCGTTAATTATGAGTATTGGAATTTTCAGATCATTGCATGCGTGATAAAGATTTGGCCATATTTCAGTTTCCATTATTATCAAAAGTGAAGGCTTGATTATATTTAGAAATTTATTAACTGAAGACGGTAAATCATAGGGTAAATAATGATGTCTAACGCTATTTCCAAAGTGCTTTTCAACGGTAATTGCGCCAGTGGGAGTAACGGTCGTCACTAATATCAAATGGCTCGGGTATTGTTCCAGTAAATTATTAATGATTGGTGTTGCAGCATTAACTTCACCGACAGATACCGCATGAATCCATATGACAGGATTTGCTACATTCTTCCAAGACAAAAAACCAAATCGCTCCGTCCACCTTTGCCTATAAGCAGGATTTTTTGATCCCAGCAAAAAAAGCCTCAGTAGAACCAGAGGCACGAGCAGGTAAATTATAAACGTATAAAAATATCGCAATTTTGAATATTCTTTAATCTTGAATTTAGTTTGAATTAAGAATGTTCAAATATGAATTTACACCGTCTTTTAGTGATCTGAACTTCTGTTCATATCCAGCGGAACGCAATTTAACTAAATTCGCTTCAGTAAAACTTTGATAACTTCCCTTTAAGGAATCGGGGAATGGGATATAATTTATATTACCTTTTTTGTGCCAATCAATAACTGCATTACCCACATCATTGAAGCTATTAGACTGGCCTGTGCCAACATTAAATACACCTGAGACATCAGGATTTTTCATTAGCCATAAATTAACGTCTACAACATCATCCACAGAAATAAAGTCTCTCAATTGTTCTCCATCAGCATACCCATGACTGCCTTCAAATAACTTTAACGCACCAGTCTCTTTAATTTGATTATTAAAATGATAAATGACGCTCGCCATATTGTTCTTATGCGCTTCTCCAACACCAAAAACATTAAAATAACGTAGCCCTACAATTTGTGATTTTATTTTTGATCTTAAATTCCTGACATGATTGTCAAACAACAACTTTGAATACCCATAGACATTTATAGGACTTTCATACTCTGGTTCCTCAATGAACTTTGAATCAATGCCATACACTGCTGCACTTGATGCATAAATAAATGGAAGTTCTCGTTCAAGACAAAAATGCAGTAATTCTTTTGAATAGGTGTAATTATTATCCATCATGTATTGCCCATTCCATTCCGTGGTTGTGGAACAAGCACCTTGATGAAAGATAATCTCAATTTGGTCGCATATACCGTCCCGATGTTCAATTAATTTCCTGAACTCGATTTTATCAAAATAATCAGCAATATTATTTACAACAAGGTTTTCAAATTTTTTTCCATTTGTTAAATCATCTACTACAATAATATCTTTTCTACCAAGTTTATTTAATCCAGCCACAAGCTGACTACCTATAAACCCTGCTCCTCCAGTAACAACAATCATATCAACCTCTAGTTATTCTCTTTAATTTTTTCTAAAATTGATGTTGTTGAACAACCGTCTTCAAAAGGCAAGATGACAACTTCACCTCCCGAATTTTTAACACCTGCTGCACCTGCAATTTGATCTTCTGTGTAGTCGCCACCTTTAACCAGAAAATCTGGCTCAATTATTGAAATCAATTTTTCGGGAGTATCTTCACTAAATGCCACAACCCAATCAACACAGGTCAATGCATTCAAGACCGCCATTCTATTTTTTAATGCATTTATTGGTCTTGAACTACCTTTCAATCCTTTCACAGAGTCATCATCATTTACAGCCACTATTAAACGGTCGCCTAATGTCCTTGCTTTTACTAAATAGTTAATGTGCCCTGCATGCAAGATATCGAAACAGCCATTAGTCATAACTATTTGCTCGCCTTTGCGTTTAGCCTGATTAACGACTTCTAATGCTGCTTCGTTATCTAATAAAACCTGAGATTGGTACTTGCTAGTACTAGCACTATTCAATTCTTCAGCTGAAATAGTTGCTGCACCAAGTTTTTCTACAACCAAACCTGCAGCAGTATTGGCTAAAAAAGTTGCCTGGTCTAATTCATGGCCAGAGGCTATTGCTGCGGCTAACGAAGCTATTACGGTATCTCCAGCGCCGGTGACATCATAGACCTCATGTGTTTCTGCCTTGAGATGCAATGGTTGCTGTTTTTCACGAAATAAAGTCATTCCTTTTTCCCCGCGCGTCACCAATATTGCATCTAATTGTAGATTTTTCCTGAGTTCCTCCGCTTTGCTAATTAAAATTTCATTAGTCTTACAATCGCCAACAACAACTTCAAGTTCTTTTAGGTTAGGTGTTAGAATACTTGCGTTGGCATAACAACTAAAATCAGATGACTTAGGGTCAACTAAAACAGTTATATTTTTATCATTGGCATGTTTAATAAATGTTTGTACTTTTGTTAAACTTCCTTTTGCATAGTCTGATAATACAACGACGTCGACAGATTCAAGTAAAGCCAAATATTGCGTAATCAGCATATCTGCTTCGGGAGTGCTCGATTCTTCTTCATAGTCAAGTCTGAGTAATTGTTGATGCTGACTCAATACACGTTGTTTTCTAATCGTGGGGAAACCATCCTGATGAACAAAGTGGCATATCACTCCTTTTTCGCCAAGCATTTCTCCTAACCTTGTTGACGCTTCATCTTGTCCAGTTATTCCTAATAATTGTGTATTAATTCCCAACGATGAGATGTTTATAGCAACATTAGCAGCACCTCCAGGTCGCTCTTCAGTATTTTTTACTCGTACAACTGGCACCGGCGCTTCTGGTGATATTCGGTTGGTTTCACCATAAATGTATTGATCTAGTATAATGTCGCCAACGACTAATACTTTGGCCGTGCTACTAGGCTTAAAAACTATTTCTTGCATTACAACTATTTCTCTTTACTTAGGTCTAATTCAGAAATTTTAACACACGATAATTATCATAGTATTCAATATGTTGGTTAAAAAGCATCTATTTTTACTTTACTTGCTGTTTTATGCGCCTTTTTGTATTGCTGACAAGGAAATCCCAAGGTTTTTCGAAGTGAACTACACCTTATACAGTAACGATATGAAAGTTGGATTAATGGAACGTCGTTTTTTTCAAAAAGATGATGGCAAATATGCATTTAGTTCCGAAAGTAAAACCACCGGTTTTATCGCACTTTTTAAAAAAGTCCATGTTCTTGAAGTTAGCAACTGGGATTTAATCGAATCAAATTTCATTCCCCTGCATTACACCTATAATCGCACCAAAGGAAAAAAGAAACGCAACGTTGATATTAACTTTAATTGGCAAACAAAACGAATCGTAAATCGAGTCAATGACTCAACATGGCATATGCAAACTCAACCGGGGGTGCTTGACAAGTTACTCTATCAATTAACTATTATGTCTGATCTAAAATCAGGGAATGTGCCAAAGAGTTACTTCATTGCTGACGGAGGCAAAATAAAGGAATATCGGTTTGAATATATAACTGACGAAATAATTAAAACTCCTTTAGGCGAGTTTAATACCATCAAACTTGCTCGTCATAAGTTGAATAGTAAACAAGAAACTTATTTGTGGTGTGCTTACGATCTGGACTTTTTACCCATAAAAGTAATTAATCATGAAAAAGATGACCGTATTTCTACAGCTATTATCAAATCAATAAACGGGTTAGGCCCCAATACAGACTAATTATATTTTAATTGTTAACGCTCAAGCTGTTTAACAATTTCATTTGGAGGCATATAGCCAGGAAGCATTCTGCCATTCTGCAGATAGATTGCAGGTGTCCCGCGCACGCCTAACCTCTGTCCCATAGCATATTGTTCAGCAATAGGATCATCACAAGATTTTGCTTCAATCGGCTCTCTATTCTTCGCTGCTGTTAATGCTTTCTGTCTATCTTTAGCACACCATACACTACTCATTTCGTGGCCTACAGCTGAATCAACGCCGGCTCTCGGGTATGCTAAATAACGAACTGTCACTCCCAATGAATTCAATTCAGGAACATCCATGTGTAACTTTCTGCAATAACCACAATCAACATCTGTGAATACATAAATCGCATTTTGCATATTTTTAGATGAGAACTCGATGTATTCATCTTTTTTGATACTGTTCAAAATACCCACTCGAGAGTCAGCACGAACTTCTTCTGTTAGGTTTCGGTGCTCTTCAAGGTCTAGTATCTCCCCTTTAATAACATAATTGCCATCACGCGTCATATAGATAACATCAGAGCCTATTACTACTTGATAAAGCCCATTGATAGGTGTTGGTGAAACATTGTCTATTTCAACATCGGGCAACAGTCTTGATAATGCTAAAGATAACTCAGCGTCAAGCCCATCTTCTGCAAACACTGAAAAAGAAAGAAATAAACCCACCAATAAACACTGACCAAGCTTCATATTAACTCCTGAATATATCTATCAATACTAACAAACTAAATATATGACCATTATACAGCCCTTCTGTTCACTTACATTAAAAAGCTTCTTTCTGTTTTAAATTCGATGTGTCGTTTTTTACGTGATAAAGTCTGCTGTACTATATCAAGCTATTAAGAACAAGGGGTTAAATGAATAGCACCAACAAAGCACCACTATCAGAATCAAAGCTTACACTTGGCTATATCCTTGATTTAATGGGCAAAGAAAATCTCATAAATAAACAACAGCACATCCAACTGTCTAATAGCAGTGCCGAACAAACTAAACTTCAAATTCATCCCTTAATTACTATAGCCGAACAAGGTTGGCAAACATCAAGCAAACCCAGTTATCCACTCAGTCTTGAAACACTGACCAAATGGCTTGCAGAAAAAGTAAATCAACCTTATTTACGTATCGATCCTCTAAAAATTGATATCCAGAGAATCACATCAGTCGTATCGCAAGCCTATGCGGCCAAACTAAAGATACTACCCGTTGATGTAAATAAAGCAGAACTCACCATCGCCACGTGCGAACCATTTCTTACTGCATGGGAAAGTGAGTTAGCACGTATTACGAAACTTCATATTAAGCGAGTAATTATCAATCCGAGAGATCTTGAACGCTATCTTATCGAGTTTTATGGAGTAAGCAGAACTATTATAGGTGCCGTAAATGCAAAAAGGGATGAACCTATTGCACTGATTCAAAATTTTGAACAATTAGTAAAAGTAGGTAAAGCAGGTGAGCCAGATGCGAATGACCAACATATCGTCAGTATCGTTGACTGGTTATTACAATTTGCATTTGAACAGCGTGCCAGCGATATTCATCTTGAGCCGCGCCGTGAAAAAGGACGTATTCGTTTTCGCATCGACAGCGTCTTGCATGTAGTACATGAACTACCTGTCGCTCTAATGGGAGCAATAACAAGTCGTTTAAAATCTCTGGGACGAATGGATGTTACTGATCGTCGTAGACCACAAGATGGAAGAGTAAAAACAGTTACACCTTCCGGGAAAGAAGTTGAGATGCGACTTTCAACTATGCCCACCACCTTTGGTGAAAAACTTGTCATCAGAATATTTGATCCAGAAATGCTAGTTAAAAGTTATAAGGAACTCGGCTTTACCAAGCACGATCAGGCGCAACTAAATGAAATGGTAGACAACCCTCACGGGATTATTCTAATAACAGGTCCAACCGGCTCTGGTAAAACAACTACGCTATATTCAACACTCAACCAGATTTCTCGACCAGAGATAAATATATGCACGATTGAAGACCCTATCGAAATGGTTGAGCCACAGTTCAACCAAATGCAGGTACAACAATCAATCGGAGTTGATTTTGCATCCGGGGTCAGAACATTGCTTAGACAAGACCCTGACATAATAATGATCGGAGAGATTCGTGATAAAGAAACTGCTGACATCGCCATTCAGGCAGCTTTAACCGGACACCTCGTTTTATCTAGCTTACACACCAATGATGCGCCTTCAGCAATAACACGTCTAATTGATATCGGCATGCAACCCTTCCTCTTAAATGCAACGATACAAGGTGTCATTGCCCAAAGACTGTTAAGAACATTATGCGTACATTGCAAAGTACTTGCCCTGACAGATTCACAAGACTGGGTAGAGTTCTCTCGGCCAAATAAATTAAAAATGCCTGCCCAAATTGGCAAGCCTGTAGGTTGTGACGAATGCCGCCACACAGGCTATATGGGGCGCACCGCTATTTATGAAATATTAAAAATGAATTCAGCACTACGCGAGAATGTTTCAACTCAAACTAATCTGGATGCCTTGCGTGAGATTGCTTTGAAAACGGGTATGCGGTCATTAAAAATCGGTGCGGCGCAAAAAGTTGCTGATGGCTTAACCACGCTTGAAGAAGCGTTCTCAGTATTACCACAACATCAGGATTAATAATCAAATTACCCTCTAGGGTGATGCTCCGCATGCAAATCTTTCAAACGCTCTCTTGCCACATGCGTATAAATCTGTGTTGTAGATATATCACTATGGCCTAGTAACATCTGCACGACCCTGAGATCAGCGCCATGATTTATTAAATGCGTTGCGAATGCATGACGCAGAACATGTGGGGATAGTGTTTTTTTGATCTCTGCAACTATTGCATAGCGTTTGACCATATGCCAAAAAGTTTGGCGCGTCATCGCTTTACCGCGGTTACTCGGAAACATCGCATCGGTTAAAGCGTTACCAAGGATTTCACTGCGTGTTGATGACAAATAACGTTCAAGCCATGCATTGGCCTCTTCCCCCATCGGAACCAATCGTTCTTTGTTTCCTTTTCCTGTTACTCGCACGACACCTTGCCTCAAGTTGACCTGTTGGACGGTTAAACCAACGAGCTCGGAAACACGTAAACCTGTAGCATAGAGTAGCTCAAGCATAGTTTTATCCCTCACCCCTGTGGCTTGTTCTATATCAGGCGCATTAAGCAGTGCCTCTACTTCAGCTTCGGTTAAAGATTTTGGTAGTGTTCGCCCGAGCCTAGGGGCGTCTACATTGCTTAGCGGATTTTGCTTAATCTCACCTTCTCTCAATAAATATTCATATAATCGTCGCAGGCTGGATAATCTCCGCGCTATGGTTCTGGCTGAACCATTGTTCGATGAAGATAAATAAGCAAGGGCATCTTTCGACTCTACTTCAACTAACTCAATTTTTTTAGCTTGTATCCACATTGAAAAATGTATCAGATCACTGTGATATGCAGAGAGCGTATTTTCACTTAAACCACGTTCCATCCACAGTGTATCCAGGAAAGAATCAATCACTTGTTTTGATTTGCTTAAAATTCTCGTTTCCTGTTCAGAGGCTTGGCTCATATGTAAACAACCAATCTCATAGCTGGGTATTGCTGGGTTTTGTCAGGATCTTGTGGGGTTATTATTTTCAAGGTTCTGGTCGTCAACAAAGTTAATGAACCAGATTTTACAGATACCGGACTGGACTAACCAGTCCGGCTTAAGAAGCTTACTTGTGAAACTATTTTTTAGCCTTAATTTTTTCTTTAATACGTGCTGCTTTACCGCGAAGGTCACGCATGTAATACAGTTTTGCACGGCGCACATCGCCTCTGCGCTTGACTTGAATCTCAGCAACGCTAGGACTGTGCGTCTGGAAAACACGCTCAACACCTTCACCATAGGAAATTTTACGAACGGTGAATGCTGAATTCAGGCCACGATTTTTGACCGCAATGACAACACCTTCAAAGGCCTGCAAACGCTCACGTTGGCCTTCTTTTACTTTCACCTGAACTACAACAGTATCACCTGGGCCAAACTCAGGGACTTCGCGTGTCATTTGCTCGGCATCGAGTTGTTCGATTATGTTCGCCATTTTCATACTCCAATCACTATTTGCTTGTTATTAACTTTTAGATTGTTCAAATTCAGTAATGAATTCCTGCAACAATCCTTTTTGTTCTTCGTCGAGTTCAATAGACTCGATTAAATCTGGCCGTACCTGCCAAGTCTTGCCTAGCGCCTGTTTTAAACGCCAACAACGTATTTTCTCATGATTACCACTGAGTAATACATCTGGCACTTGATAGCCATTTACCTGCTCAGGCCGCGTATAATGCGGATAGTCCAGCAAACCGTCAACAAATGAATCCTCATTCGCTGAATCTTCATGGCCCAAGACGCCGGGCAAGGTTCGACAAACACTATCAATTAACACCATTGCAGCGAGTTCACCGCCGCTGAGGACATAATCACCTATAGACCATTCCTCATCTATCTCAGACTCAATGAGTCGTTCATCAATACCTTCGTATCGACCGGTCACCAATATCATCCCACTTCGTTCAGACAATTCACGTACTCCTGTCTGATCCAGTCGTCTTCCTTGTGGTGATAAATAAATCACCTTGCTTGTGGGCTGAGCCTGTTTAGCCTTGTTTATAGCAGCACAAACAGGTTCATACATCATTACCATGCCTGGACCACCGCCATAAGGACGATCATCCACTGAGTTGTGTTTATCGATGCTAAAATCTCGTGGATTCCAGGCTCTAAACTCAAGCAGTCTATCTGTTACAGCTCTTCCAATAACGCCGTGTTCGAATACCGTAGCTACCATCTCTGGGAACAACGTTATGACGTCGAGTTGATACATTATTCTTCAACCTGCCAAGCGACACGTACCTGTTTGTTAAGCAAATCAACTCGTTTTACAAATACATCCATCACTAGAGGAATTAAAGTTTTGGCTTTATTCTTGTCTATCTTTTTGATAACAAGAACATCATTGGCGCCAGTTTCAACTATTTCCTTAATTTCGCCGAGATGAATCTCATCCTGATTAAAAACCTCAAGACCTATCAGCTCATGCCAGTAATATTCACCCTCGCTTAATATTGGTAATACCCCTTGCGTCACAGCTAATTCACAATGGACATATTCTCGGGCTGCTTCGGGTGTATCTATCCCTGGTATTTTTACTAGTAGCCGACCATTTCCACCTTGATGGGATTCGTCAATATCGACCTCTTTCCAACCTGAACCCACATGAATCAGCCAAGGGGAATAGGTAAAAATATTTATTTTAGGCCTGGTATACGATTCAATCTTTAACCAGCCTCGTACACCGTATACACCCCCAATACGGCCGACGATGATTGGTTCTTCATTTTCCTGCATTAAATTTTAATGCCGGTAAGGTTATTGCACGAATTCCTAATGAGCTTGAGCAATAGACTCTTTAAAAACTGTTAATTACGCCGCTACTGCTGCTGCGTTATCTTTTAGCAGTTTCGCGATACGATCAGACGTCTGCGCACCTTGCGACACCCAGTAATCGACACGCTCCATATCTAGCTTCAAAGGTACTTCCTGACCTGTAGCCGTCGGGTTGAAAAAACCAAGGCGCTCTATCGAACGACCATCACGTTTATTGCGGCTATCTGTTACAACAATGTGATAAAAAGGCTTTTTCTTTGAGCCTGTTCGGGACAATCTAATTGTTACCATCAGTCTGATGACCTCATTATATTCTAAAGTTTACGATGGGGTGAAAATACCCACCTGAAAAAAGGCGCTATTGTACGTAAAAACACCAAAAAAGAAAGTAAAGACAGCCCTTTAACGCTATGTAAAATACCTCTGGTCTTGCTCCTGAAAAAACATAATAAATAACCCATTATCTACATTAATATAGTTTTTATAATTACATCATAATATATTGATTAATATAAATATTTTATTTTAACCTATGAGTTTACATGAAGAAAAAAAGCACTTACGGACAAGCTTAAAACAACGCCGCTCGCTTGTCTCAAGGAACGAACGCAAGGAGATGAGTCAGCAAATCTGTAAATATTTACATGAATTAGATGTATTTAATCATGCAAAAAGCATATTTTGCTACATCTCTTATCTGAGCGAAGTCGAAACCCATACTTTGATAAATGGGTTTATAGACCAAAATCTAGCCTTGGCCGTACCCAAGATTATAGAAAAATCCAGGATGATAGCCGTTCCACTCACTGATTTATCTGATTTAGAGCCTGACAAAATGGGTATTTTGACTCCGAAAGGGAATCAACCGGCATCTACCCCTTTCGATATAGCGCTCACTCCTGGAGTTGGATTTACCGCTAAAGGAGAGCGACTCGGTTACGGCAAAGGATATTATGATCGGTGGTTTTCACAAAATGTCGTGAAAACAAAAATCGGTATTGCATTCGAAATTCAGTTGCTTAAGCAATTACCCGTCGAAAAGACAGATGTTTCCTTAGATATCCTCGTAACGGAGGAAAGAATTATCGATCTAAGAAACCCCTGATAAAAAAGATATCACTAATCTGTCTCAAAATCTGCTAGTTCTATAAGTAATGTTCCCTTATCCAGAGCATCGCTTTTAGTTGTTTCAATTCGCTCCATTTTAATCAAACCAACGCCTCTAGCATACCAACTGTTCTCCTCTACGTTCACTAGAGTCAACCCAATATAGTTTCCAGCATCTTTAAATGATGAACCACTCATCCTGATTTTCAGGCAATTTTTAAACCTTCCTGCTGGAACAACCACCTCTTCGTCTAATGATTCAATTCTTGCTTCCATATTCACATTTGCAAAAATTTCAAACACTGTTTTCTGTGGGGGCCCTGTTTTCTTCAATAGTTTTGTTGTTGTTGGTTGTTCCCATTTTGTATTTGTCTCAAATAGCTTAGGAATAACTAGACGTTTATCTTTATGAAATTCCGGCTTGATTTGCTTGTTATTTATACTACCTAGATAATAAATGCCTTCATTAGAATCTAAATAATATAAAATAGTGCCATCGAGCGATTCTCGTAAATAGACCTGCGTACCATCTAAATCACTTTTACCGAGATTATTGAGGATGTACTTTTGCTTTTGCAAACCATCTCGTGTTTCTAATAAGACATTGTAACGCCATTTATAACCATTGCTGAGCGGGAAATAGGATTGTTCTTTTTTTGAACATCCTGAACAGAGAAGAAAAAAGAATAATAAAACAAAGCTACCATTTCTAAACGAAACAATAATCGGAGAACATTGATTAAGCATCTGTTTAAAGATCAGTTGAGCCACCCCTGTTGTTTGACAAAATAACCGCCATGATTGAGCCACTGATATTGTGCCAAATACTAAAAAGCGCCCCAGGCAATGCAGCTAAAGTCGTAAAATATTGATTTGCTAGTGCCACAGCTAACCCCGAATTTTGCATTCCAACCTCAATCGAAATCGTTTTACATATCGTTTCATCATACCCCATTAATTTTGGAATACTGTAGCCTGCAATTAGTCCCAAAAGATTATGTAAAACAACCGCTACAAATAACAACACGCCTAGCTCAATTATATCCCCCTGATTTTTTGCAACAATCACGCCTATAATAAAAACGATAAAAGATACAGATAACAAGGGTAAAAATGATTTAACTCTCTGAATACGTTGTTGGCATATAGAATTGATCAAGACACCACATAAAACCGGCATCACTACAATTAATAAAAGATTTTTCATCATTTTGAGAACAGGGACATCAATACTTTGATCAGCATAAAATAGCATGATCAACGGTGTTAACATCGCTGCTAGTAAGGTAGAAATTGCTGTTAATGATATTGAGAGCGCAACATTACCTCGCGCCAAAAAACAGACAACATTTGAAGCGGTTCCCCCTGGACAAGCACCAACTAGAATCAAGCCTGTTGCCAACAAAACAGGCAGATCTAACAATAGTGACAACGTCCACGCTATCAATGGCATCAGGATAAATTGTAAACAGATACCAATCACAATTAACACTGGTTCTTTCAATATACGCATAAAGTCAGCGGGTTTAAGCGTCATTCCCATCGTAAACATGACGATCCCCAACATCGGAACAATAGCCTTGCTATAGTCAGCTAACAACCATGGGAAACTCATAGCAATAATAGAAACTATAATTGCGCCTATAGGCAACAATAAAATACTATGCGTTTGCATATTTAATCTTCATAATTTAATTAGCGTTAAATAACCAGTCATATTGCAATTACAGCTATCAAGCACCATATTGTGATACTGCAATATTATCTAAAATAAATAATATCTTTTGTTTCACAAATAAACATAATTAGCTGCTATAGACAGAAACCAAGATTTTCTCATGTAAACAAGGTACATTATAATTCTCCATGACTGATAAACTTCATCAAATTAATGCCCAATATTCTAATGAGGAAGATCGAATATTAATACGGACTTCAACAGAGGATAACAATGAATATCTGATCTGGTTAACTCGTCGCTTTACAAAACTGCTACTCACTATTCTGGATAAAGAAATCGAGAAGCGTGGAGGCACAACATCGCTAAGTGCTAAGAAAGAAACAAAAAAACTCTATGCCGAAGGAGCCTTTGAAAAACCTTATGCCGAAGAAAAGCCAAAAACCAGGCCATTAGGTGAACATGGTATTTTAGCATTTGGCATAAAAACGGGAATCGATAATAACGGCAATATGATTCTTGAACTTCAATCAGAAACAAAACAGGGTATTACCTTGACCTTGAATGACACCCTGCTCTATATGTTTTATTCACTTCTTACACAAAGTATCGAGCGTTCAGAATGGCAGATTGGTCAATTTGGTGAACGGACTCCAAGTAATCAGTTACACTAATTAAGATAATTGATAGCTTTCTTCTATCAAGCCCATTAAAACAATCAAATTCATAAGCTTACCTCCTTAGTCTATTATTCATTCCATCAGATTTTAACCCCTTACAGGAGCTTGTATATGTTAGAAAATAGAGAAGGTAAAACCATCCCTGAAACCACTTTTCGAGTAATCGAAGAAGGCAACTGGAAAAATATCACAACTGATGACCTATTTGCAGGTAAAACAGTCATCGTTTTTTCTTTGCCTGGTGCATTTACACCGACTTGTTCAAGTACTCATCTACCACGTTTTAATGAGTTGGCATCCGTGTTCAAACAAAATGGTGTCGATGAAATCATCTGTATGTCTGTTAATGACACCTTCGTAATGAATGCATGGAAAGAATCACAGGAATCAGACAATGTCACAGTATTACCTGATGGGAATGGTGAATTCACCGACGGCATGGGCTTATTGGTAGGCAAAAAAGACCTTGGATTTGGTGACCGTTCATGGCGTTATTCAATGTTGGTAAAAGATAAAGTCATAGAAAAGATGTTTATTGAACCTGAGGTTGAAGGCGACCCGTTTGAGGTTTCTGATGCAGATACGATGCTGAATTACATCAATGCAAACGCGGTCAAGCCTGAGTTTGTATCAATAATATCTCGTAAAGGTTGTATACACTGCGAACGTGCTAGAAAAGCATTAGATGCACACGATATGCCTTACGAAGAGATTGAACTCGGCCAAGGAATAACCAGCCGTTCACTACGCGCACTGTCTGGTGCAACAACGACACCACAAGTATTCATCGGCGGCAAATTGATTGGTACGGCAGATGATTTAGAAGCTTATTTGCTTTCTAAATAAATCAAAACAGTGTAAAGCTTAACGTCTTTTTTCACCCCGAAACTTGTTAAGCAGTAGAGCCATGCTATCTGCATGGCTCTTTCTTTTGAATTCTCGTTAGAATTTATTTAATTAATCCAAATAGTTCTTCTCCGATTACTTCATGAATAGCGCTATTTGAATAACCATGATATTTTCTTAGAAACTGTTGATACAAGTCTTTTGCTTCCTCAACGTCACCTTCTAGCAATAAGTTTTTAATCTTTAACAACTCTTCTTCTTGCAATGTTCTTTGAGGATCCTGCTTAAGCTCCATAACTGCATCAAATTCTGTCTCCGCAGGATCTGATCGCAATAATTGCTCTTTAGAAAACTCTCTTTTTTCTGACTCAATTGAGTGTGGTTTTTGTTTTAACAGTGTTCTTTTTGCGGACTTAATCGTAGTAGTTTCATCTTTCATTGCACTTGTTTTGCTTTCTGCATAATTGCCTTCACCTACGTTCAAAGTAGATGGAACAACTACACGCACATCATCACTTTGATTTTTTTCAACTTCATCAAGCATGAGTGCATCATCAGCGATGTCTGCTTGTAGCAGGATGGAGTCTTTTGATAATACTGTTGAATTATACGCTTCAATATTTAGTTCGGGCTCGCTCATTAATGGTTGCCCTGATTCCTGTTGCATCGTTACAACCAGGCTAATACTTAAAGTTATCATCGCGGCAATAGAGACGGGTCTAGCCCATGTTGATTTGTACCGCTCTTCATGTACTTGTTGTTTGCTGTCGACAAGTACGCCTTTAGCAGCGGCTAATATTTTTTCATCTAGATAAATTGCAGGCTCCACTGTATTTGACGCGCGATAAATCTTCGAGACATTTGAACCTCCATTCAAATATTCATTTAGCTCTTTATCATTTTGATCATTATTTGCCATTACTTATGTATTTTTCAGCCCTGCACGTAATTTATTGATTGCATATCGAAGACGACTTTTTGCGGCTTCTTGATTAATACCCAGTGTGTCTGCAATTTCAGGAACACTCATCCCGGCTTCTTCTCTTAATAAAAATACCTCTCGTTGTTCATTAGGCAGTGATTCCAATACTCTGCTTAATTTAGAAATAAATCGATCTCCCTGCACTTGTTCTTCAGGGTTATTACTTTGCAAATCTTCTTGTTCAAGCTCATCGATTTCAATAGATTGGTCCACCACTATTCTGACATTTTGTTTTCGATAATGATCGACAAAAAGATTATGAGCCAATTTATAAAGATAGGTCGTGAATTTTGCTTTGACCTGATACTTCTCTTTAGCATTAATCAACTTTATCCAGACTTCCTGAAACAATTCTTCTGCGACAGCATCATTTCGGCATAGGTTTAACAAATAACGATAGACTGCGCCTTTATGTCTCAAATACAATACCTCAAATGCCACGACATCACCTGAGGCGTATTTCAACATTAGACTTTCATCTGAGATATCGTCTTCCATTGCATAAAGTGTATCTCCAATAGCTAGGTTATGACCAGTTCTTAGTAATAACGTCTAAAAACCCAGAACGGGTTAGATGAGATGAGTATCGATACCAACTCACACAGCTCATGCAATATCATTGCACTACTCTTACGCGCCTAACATCGACTGCATGTATTCAGATATTTAAGGATTAGAGTCTTTGATTGTTCATGTGCATAAAAAAAGGGGCTCTAAAAGCCCCTTTTCTATATTAACACTAAGATACCAATTTTTATTCGTTGCTAGCCCCATCTTCATGTACCGCTTTCATGCTAAGTCGTACACGACCTTGTCGATCAACTTCAAGTACCTTGACTTGTACCATGTCGCCTTCACTAAGCTTGTCGCTGACATTCTCAACACGCTCTTCACAAATCTGTGAAATATGTACCAGACCATCTTTACCCGGCAATATATTCACAAAGGCACCAAAGTCCATTAACTTGGCTACTTTACCTTCGTAAATCTTACCCACTTCGATATCAGCTGTAATTTGTTCAACCCGTTTTAATGCTGCATCACCGGCAGCCTTATCGGTAGCAGCAATCTTGACCACGCCATCATCATCAATATCAATCGTAGCGCCAGTTTCTTCAGTGATTGCACGGATGGTTGCACCACCTTTACCAATAACGTCACGTATTTTATCTGGATGAATCTTGATAGTCGTTATACGAGGCGCAAACTCTGACATTTCTTCATTATGAACCTTCAACACATCATTCATTTTGCCCAGTATATGCAATCGACCTTCTTTAGCCTGAGTCAGGGCCACTTCCATAATTTCTTTGGTTATGCCGTCAATTTTAATATCCATTTGTAAGGCCGTAATACCATTTTCAGAACCAGCTACCTTGAAGTCCATATCACCCAAATGATCTTCATCACCCATAATGTCAGAGAGAACAACAAATTTGTCTGCTTCTTTAATCAACCCCATCGCAATACCCGCTACAGGAGCATCGAGTTCAACACCTGCATCCATTAACGCCAGACTACTACCGCAAACAGAAGCCATAGAACTTGAGCCATTGGATTCGGTAATTTCTGAAACAACGCGAATAGAATATGGAAATTCTTCCATATCAGGCATGACACCTAGAATACCGCGTTTAGCGAGACGACCATGACCAATTTCACGACGTTTTGGCGTACCAACACGACCGGTTTCATTCACACAAAATGGAGGGAAATTGTAATGGAACATAAAAGGATCTTTATAAGAGCCTTCAATAGCATCAATGATTTGTGAGTCGCGTTGTGTGCCCAAGGTAACAACAACAATCGCTTGCGTTTCACCACGAGTAAATAATGCTGAGCCATGTGTGCGAGGCAATATGCCCGTTTCGACGGTAATCGGACGTATCGTTTTTGAGTCACGTCCATCGATGCGATTTTCACCAGATAATACGCTGCTACGGACGATATGACTTTCAAGTGCTTCTATTTCCCCAGCAATAACACCTGCTGACCATTTAGGGTCTTCACCTTCAGTCATTCCTTCAACGACTTCTTTCTTAATTTCGCCCAACCGTTCTTTACGTTCAAGCTTGTCTTGAATGCTATAGGCTTCACGCACTAAATCACCTGCACGTGTCTGAACTTCATTTTCGAGTGCTTCGTCTTTTTCTTTTGCTGTCCAGTCCCAGGACTTTGTATTTGCGTCTGCAGCCAAAGCCTTGATGTTTTCGATAACGACTTGAAACTGTTCGTGTCCAAACATAACAGCGCCTAACATAATCTCTTCAGATAATTGCTTCGCTTCAGATTCAACCATTAGTACTGATGTATCTGTTCCTGCAACAACCAATTCCAGTTGCGAATCTGCTAGTGCAGTGTGTGATGGATTGATTACGTATTTTCCATCGATGTAACCAACACGTGCAGCGCCTACAGGGCCACTAAAAGGAGCACCAGAAAGACTTATTGCAGCAGAAGCACCAATAATCGCAGGAATATCCGGATCAATTTCAGGATCGAGTGACATCACAGTCACAATGATCTGTATTTCATTTTTAAATCCTTTCGGAAACAGCGGTCTAATAGGTCGATCGATCAAGCGACAGGTTAATGTCTCTTTTTCCGACGGACGACCTTCCCGCTTGAAAAAACCACCCGGTATTTTACCTGCGGCATAGGTCTTTTCCTGATAATCAACGGTTAAGGGGAAAAAGTCTTGCCCCTCTCTCGCTTCTTTTTTTGCAACACAGGTAACCAGTAAAACGGTATCTCCCATGCTAACCATGACAGCACCAGATGCTTGTCTGGCTATTCTGCCTGTTTCTAAAGTGACTTTATGACTACCGAACTGAAATTCTTTTGTGACCACGCTCATGGATTTTCCCTAACAAGAAATGTTTATGTTGATTTGAAATATGATTTTTAAATTATAAAAATATTAAAACCCGCAGCAGCGGGTTTATTGATTTTGATTCTTCATTGGCAAATGCCAGTAAGAATATTATTTACGCAGACCAAGACGGCCTATCAAATCGCGGTAGCGATTTAAGTCTTTATCTTTTAAGTAATCAAGCAACTTACGTCGTTGATTAATCATGCGTAACAGACCTTGTCTTGAATGATGGTCTTTACTATGTTCTTTGAAATGTCCTGATAGATCAGTAATGCGCGACGTCAGCAATGCCACCTGCACTTCTGGAGAACCGGTGTCGTTTGTTCCACGCTGATAGTCTTTAACTATTCCTGCTTTTTGTTCACAACTCATTGCCATTTTCTATATGCTCCCGCAACCTACTGATATCAAAATTCGCGCGTATTGTACCCGCGCATATCCTCACTAACAAGCGAAACATCGATTTGTTTCAACTCAACCGCTAATTCCTGTTTCTGCATTATTAATCAAACGCTTAGGCGCAACCCGCCCGTCCGCTGTAACTTCTCCCAAACCAAGAAAATTAGCAGATTGATCATAAATTCTTAATCGACCTGATTTGGGTAGACCAGAAGCGGTTACCGTTTGCCCTTGACAGAGGTAATATGCTACATCCTCAGATAAACAAATCTCAGGCATATCTGTTAACGCGATATCCATTGGTAAGAGTAGATTATCGAGCTCTTCAAGTCCTTTTTCAGCAACTGCTTGTAATCGTGCTTGTGTCACCATCTGTGATTCATGGAAAGGACCTGCTCCCAACCTGCGCAAGGTTAAAATATGCGCTCCACAAGCCAGTTCATTACCAATATCTTCCGCCAAAGTCCTAATATAGGTCCCTTTAGTACAGAACACCTCTATCTCGAACTCATTATTCTTAAAATCAAGCAGATCTATGTTATGAATAGTGATTTTTCTTGCTTTTCGCTCTACTTCAAGACCTTGGTATGCAAATTCATAGAGCCGTTTACCATTATGCTTTAGCGCTGAATACATTGGCGGGACTTGTTCTATCTCGCCTAAAAACTTGGTGCAGCCCTGCCTTACATCAGTCTCAGTCAATTCAGGCACTGTTTTTTCTACCAATATCTCACCATCAGCATCACCGGTTGTGGTTGTAACACCTAGTCGGCATCTGGCTCGATATGTCTTACTCGAATCTAGCAGATAAGCTGAAACCTTGGTTGCTTCGCCCAAACAAATTGGCAATAAACCTGTCGCAGGCACATCAAGATTACCGGTATGTCCTGCTTTGTTAGCGTTATAAAGCCGTTTTACATGCTGCAAGGCACCGTTGGAGCTCATGCCTGCTGGCTTATCTAGTACTAAAATACCGTTAATATCTCTACCGCGTTTTTTGGGAGATCTACCCATTTGTCTCATCTTCATTGCCAGGACTGACCGAATTGATAATGTCAGTGAGACGCTGCGCCCGTTCGATTGATTCATCATATTTGAAGAGTAACGACGGCACTCTTCTTGTGGTCATCATGCGCGAAAGCTCATGCCGAAAATGACCAGCCTGAAGATTCATGTCTTTAACCAAATCTTCGTGTGAGTTTTTATTGTTAAATGAAGTGATATAAATAGCGGCATTATTTAAGTCTGGACTCACATCGACATTTGCCAGCGTAATCATGCCATGTTCATTCAAGGGAAAATCGCGTTGAATAAGAACAGAGAGCTCTTCTTTAATAAACTGGGCTACGCGCTGGTGTCGGCCAAACTCTTTTGGCATAACTAATAACTAGATCTTGCGCTCAACGCTGATTCGTTCGAACACTTCGATCTGATCTCCTGCTTGTACGTCGTTATAATTTTTAACGCCGATACCACAGTCCATCCCTGACTTGACTTCATTAACGTCATCTTTGAAGCGACGCAATGATTCGAGTTCTCCTTCATAAATAACCACATTATCGCGTAAGACACGAATAGGATTATTTCGATTAACACGGCCTGTTGTTACCATACAACCCGCTATGTCACCAAATTTTGGCGATCTGAATACTTCCCTGACTTCCGCAACGCCGGTAATCTGCTCTCGAATCTCAGGAGATAGCATGCCACTTAGCGCAGCTTTAACATCATCAATAACATCATAAATAATGCTGTAATATCGCAGATCAATACCTTCTGCATCTATTAGTTTACGCGCGCTTGCGTCTGCTCGTACATTAAAGCCCATCACGACACCACTTGATGCCATAGCAAGATTGATATCAGATTCTGTGATGCCACCAACGCCGCTGTTAATAATATTTACTTTTACTTCATCATTGCTCAAGCGTGTTAGAGCATCAACCAATGCTTCTGACGAGCCTTGCACGTCGGCTTTGATCAGCAGGTTCAATGAAGCAACTTCACCTTCTTGCATTTGATTCATCACATTTTCAAGTTTAGAAGCATGTTGTTGCGCCATCTTCGTTTCACGGTATTTCCCTTGCCTGAAAAGTGCAATTTCACGGGCTTTCTTTTCATCCGGGACTACCAGCATTTCATCACCTGCATTAGGTGTACCAGACAAACCCAATACTTCAACTGGTGTAGAGGGTCCCGCTGTAGTCACTTCAGTACCACTATCATCAATCATCGCCCTGACACGACCAAATTCATGCCCGCTTAAAATAACATCACCTTTTTTGAGCATGCCGTTTTGAACAAGAATGCTTGCTATCGGCCCACGTCCTTTGTCCAAACGCGATTCAATAACAGCACCTGAAGCAGGGCCTGTTTCTATCGCCTTTAATTCAAGAATCTCGGTTTGCAATAAGACACTTTCTAATAAATCGTCAACACCTTCACCGGTCAATGCAGAAACAGGTATAAATTGTGTGTCACCGCCCCAGCTTTCAGGGATAACTTCAAACTTGGATAACTCCTGCTTAATCCGTTCCGGATCTGAGTTTTCTTTATCAATCTTATTAACAGCAATGATGATAGGCACATCACCTGCTTTGGCATGTTTTACCGCTTCTTCTGTCTGTGGCATTACGCCATCATCTGCCGCGACAACAATGATGACCAAGTCAGTTACTTTTGCACCTCGTGCTCGCATCGCGGTAAACGCTTCATGTCCAGGCGTATCTAAAAAGGTAATATCACCATTATCTGTCGTCACCCGATAAGCACCTATATGTTGGGTAATTCCACCCGCTTCGCCGGCAGCTACCTTGGTGCGTCGAATATAATCCAGTAATGAAGTTTTACCGTGATCAACATGACCCATAATAGTGACTACCGGTGCGCGGGTGACTTGATCTCCACCTTGCTGAGCAGCCTGAATCATTTCTTCTTCTAGTGCATTATCCTTTTGAAATTTAGGTTTATGCCCCATCTCTTCAACAACAATGCCGGCTGTATCTTGATCAATGGTTTGGTTGATCGTTGCCATAGTGCCCAAGCCCATCATCACTTTTACCACTTCTGAACCCTTGACAGACATACGTTGAGCCAGCTCAGCGACCGTTATACTTTCTGGGACACCAATTTCCTTAACAACTGGGGCTGTAGGCTTTTCGAAACCGTGTTGATTATCCCCTGATTGATGGATTACCGGGGTATGTCTAGCCTTTTTACGTCTTCTACCAGAACCTTTGCTAGCGACATGTAATTCTTGTCGTCCGTGTCGAGCCTGCTCTTTACGCGCCTTTTCTTTATTCGACGGTTTAGTAGCTTCTTTAGCTACTGGCGGAGGCACTACTGGCGGAGGCACTACCGGCGGTGTTACAGCGGCTTCTGATTCGTTACTAACTTGAACTTGCTCTACTGTGGGAGCTTCGTTCTTCGTCTCAACATCTGTCTTTACTTCAACACTTTCGATCTCTGCATCGACTACAGAAGCAGTTTCTACTGGTACTATTTCTTCTTCTGCAATTGCTTCTTCGACTACAGGGGCTTCATTCTGTACTTCTACAATATTCGCCTCAGCTTCAGCAGCTTGTTGTTGTTCAAGTTCTGCCGCGGCCTGTTCTTCGACTAATTTTGCAGCTTCTTCTTCCTGCTTTAAGGTTTCAGCCACATCGCCACGTTTTGCATACGTGCGACGTTTGCGAAATTCAATATTGACTGTTTTTGAGCGTGGTTTTGCCCTGCCCTGGGTCGCAACAGGCACTTTAAGTTCACTGACAGTTTTGCGACGTAAGGTAATCTTACGTGGTTCAGAATTTTCATCTTTCCCATGTTTTTTCCTTAAAAACCCCAATAACTCAGACTTTTCCGAATCGGTAATAACCTCTTCAGCTTTTTTATTGGGAAGTCCGGCCTCGACTAGTTGTTCCTGTATGCGTTCAACAGAAACACCTACATCGGCGGCAAACTCACTGATAGTAACTTCAGGCATTAATTAGCACTCTCACTATTAGATTCTTCTGATTCAAACCAGGGTATGCGTGCAGTCATTATTAATTCGCCAGCACGATCTTTATCAATACCACTTATATCCATTAATTCATCAACGGACTGTTCTGCCAAATCTTCCATGCATATCACACCTTTACTGGCCAACTCATAAGCTAAGGTCTCATCCATGCCATCCATAGCCAGCAAGTCTTCTGCAGGCTTTTCATCACCCAACTTTTCTTCACTAGCAATTGCGCGTGTCAGCATAATATCTTTGGCACGTTCGCGTAGTTCATTCACTAAGTCGTCATCAAATTCTTCGATAGCCAACATTTCTTTCTCTGGCACATAAGCGACTTCTTCAAGACTCGAAAAACCTTCTTGTACCAGAATAATGGCAACCTCTTCATCGACACCAAGATGTTCCATAAACATGGCAGATAAGGTCTCGGCCTCAGCTTCACTTTTTTCATCCGCTTGCTCAACGGACATCACATTCAGTTCCCAATCAGTCAACTCACTAGCTAGCTTTACGTTTTGACCACCTCTGCCTATAGCTTGAGAGAGATTCTCTTCAGCGACAGCGACGTCCATGGTATGTGCATCTTCATCCACCATGATTGAAGCGACTTCTGCTGGCGCCATGGCATTAATGACAAATTGAGCAGGGTTTTCATCCCAGAGAATGATATCAACGCGCTCACCACCCAGTTCATTTGATACAGCTTGCACACGCGAACCACGCATACCGACACAAGCACCAATAGGGTCAATTCGCGGGTCATTCGCCTTTACAGCAATTTTGGCTCTGGCCCCCGGGTCTCTTGCGCCATTAATAATATCGATCATACCTTCATTAATTTCAGGCACTTCAATTTTAAATAATTCAATCAAAAGCTCGGGAGCGGTACGACTTAGGAACAATTGCGGTCCGCGTGTTATCTCTGGCTTGACCTCTTTCAAATAGGCTCGTATACGATCACCAGGACGCACAGCCTCGCGTGGGATCAACTCTTCTCTAGGAATAAATGCTTCTGCATTATTGCCTAAGTCCATGATCACGCCACTCCGTTCTGAACGTTTAACAACGCCACTCACCATTTCACCAACGCGATCTTCATAAGCGTCGATGACCTGAGCACGTTCAGCTTCACGGACTTTTTGGACAATGACCTGTTTCGCTGCTTGAGCTGCAATACGACCGAATTCTACAGAAGGCATGGGTTCTTCTATAAACTGACCTATCTCAATGTCAGGTTGTTTTTCTTTTGCATCTTTTAAGCTGACCTGTCTGGTTGGCGCTTCTAATGACTCAGGCTCATCATCAACCACTTCCCAACAACGGAAAGTGTCATAGTCGCCCGTTTCACGGTCAATACTAACGCGTGACTCAATATCTTCTCGATTTCGCTTTTTGGTTGCACTTGCGAGGGCAAGCTCTATGGCTTCAAAAATAATGTCTTTTGCGACACCTTTTTCGTTACAGACAACATCAACAACCATTAAAATTTCTTTGTTCATTTAATCTACCGTTTAAAAAATCAAAACTGAGGAACCAATCGAGCCCGTTCAATTAATCTGATCGGCACCTTGTATTCCTCATCTTCACAATCGATCACAACTTCATCATCATCAATTGCATTTAAAACTCCAACAAAACGTTTCCTGCCGTTATGTTTCTCATATAACTTGATCTTGACTGTTTCACCAATGAACCTTTTATACTGTTCTACGGTGAATAATGGTCTATCCAGTCCTGGTGACGATACTTCCAGGTCATAATGACCAGCGATTGGGTCTTCAACATCGAGTATTCCAGTAAGCTGATGACTTACTGCCACACAATCATCAACGTCGATGCCGCCATCCTTATCGATATAGACTCGTAATAACGAGCCATGACCATTTTGCGACAATTCAATCCCTAGTAATTCGTAACCGATTGCCGCTACTTCTGGCGCGAACAAATCGAGTAAGGCTTGGTTTTGTCTATACATAAGTCGCAAACAAAAAGTGGGCTCAAGGCCCACTTATTAAAAATTCTAAAAACACGTGTGATAATTATAGCCAGTTTATATCTGGTCTGCTACATGACGGCCTTATATGAACTTTGAGTCCATTGCTGCCGCATCTCAAAAATGATGTGGACTGCAAATGGCGCTATCCCACATAACAAAAAGCCCCTTAATCAGGGGCCAACTTTCTTTACCAAAATATCTTCGATAAATTGGTAGCGGGGGTAGGATTTGAACCTACGACCTTCGGGTTATGAGCCCGACGAGCTGCCAGACTGCTCCACCCCGCATCAGAGTGGGCGCATAGTACAGGGCTAGTTGATCATTTTCAAGACACTTTATGCAATTGATTTAATTACTATAAGCCATGTTGATTTAACTGTATTGGAAGCCGTTTTGAGCCCCAGTTTCCATGAGATAGGTCAAAGACACCGGCACAGGTCGAGTTACATGTGGGGCAGTTCCCTGCTTGATCGAGTGACCAGCCCTTAATCTCATACCAGTCACGAACAATTAACTCACCACCACATTCATAACAAAATGTCGTATCACCTTCTCGATCATGGACATTACCCGTATAGACGTATTTTAATCCATTCATAATCGCTATAGATCTGGCTTTTTGTAAGCTCTGTAAAGATGTTCTGGGTTTATCTCGCATTTTCCAATCAGGGTGAAATGCAGAAAAATGTAATGGTACATCTGCGCCTAATTCAGAAACTATCCACTCTGTCATTTGGTTAAACTCTTTATCTGAGTCATTTTCACCAGGGATAACTAAATTAGTTATTTCAAGCCAGACGTCCGTTTCATGCTTGATATATACCAATGTCTCCAATACGGAGGCAAGATGACTGCCTGTAATGCGGTGGTAAAAACCTTCTGTGAATGCCTTAAGATCAATGTTTACCGCATCAATACCTTGATAAAACTCTGCACGGGGTTCTGAGCAAACATAACCAGCAGAGACAGCGATGGTCTTTATCCCTTTCTCTTTACATGCCGCAGCTACATCAACGGCATATTCATGAAATATAACGGGGTCATTATAAGTAAAGGCAATACTTTTACAGTTTGATTTTTTTGCGGCTAGCGCAATAGTCTCCGGGCTGGCTGCGTCAGCTAATGTATCCATCTCGCGTGACTTGCTAATGTCCCAATTTTGGCAGAATTTACAGGCCAGATTACAACCCGCTGTACCAAAGGACAGCACCGATGTGCCAGGATAGAAATGATTAAGCGGTTTTTTTTCCACCGGATCGATACAAAAACCGCTGGAACGACCATAAGTCGTTAAGACAATTTGATTTTCTTCACAGGCGCGAACAAAACAGAGTCCACGCTGGCCGTTCTTTAACTTGCATTCTCGTGGGCAAAGATCACACTGCACCCGGCCATCTTCAAGCCTATGCCAGTATTTAGTTTTTACAGTCGATTCCATCTACTACCGTAGTACCTCTATTTCAATAACTGTTTTTTAATTTTAGTCCTATAATTTAGCTATCAATATATAATTCTGCCTAACATGTTTACAAGCTCAAAAAATCGACGACAACTTTCTATAAGAAAACCTGCAGTTGCGGGTAGTTTCTATCCACAAAATGCGAATCAATTGAATCATATGCTAGAAGACTATTTAACTAATAGTGATATTCATATAAAACCACCTAAGGCCATCATTGCACCGCATGCCGGTTATATCTACTCGGGACAAATCGCCGCCAATATTTATAGGAATATTGAAAAACTAAAGTCTCAAATTACCCGAGTCGTTTTATTAGGCCCCGCACACCGAGTTTACGTCAAAGGTATCGCCCTGCCATCAAATACACACTTTGCAACACCCCTTGGCAATGTACCATTAGATACCAATGTTCTGAGTCAATTAGAACATCATTCTGATATCAATTTTTCAGATGCTGCGCATGAGCAGGAGCATAGTCTTGAAGTACACCTCCCTTTTCTACAAAAAGTATTGAATGATTTCACCCTTATACCATTATTAGTAGGTGATGCTGGACCCGAACAGGTTGCGACAATTCTGAAAGAGTTATGGGGAGGTAATGAAACTTTGATAGTGATTAGCTCTGACTTAAGTCATTTTCTTGATTATGAAACCGCCTGTAAAACTGATAACAACACTACTCGGCTAATCGAAAATTTTGATTATGAAAGTATTAGTTCAAATCAGGCCTGCGGTTGCATGCCGATGTGTGGTTTATTGAAATATGCACATGAAAAAAACATGTCAATCCAAACACTTGATCTGCGAAATTCAGGCGATACAGCTGGCACAAAAGACCGTGTCGTTGGCTATGGTGCCTATGCATTATTCAATGGTTTGATACTCAACGAAAATGACAAAACCACTGTCTTTGATGTCATCAATAAAAGTATCCAATTAGGCTTGGATAGTGGAGATGCTTATATTCCCGAAACCCAAAATTACCCTGCTCAACTACAGGAAAAATATGCTGTCTTTATCACATTAAAACTTAATGGACAGTTACGTGGTTGTATTGGCACAACCGAAGCCAGAATGCCATTGATTAATGCCGTTGCTCATTTTGCTCATGCTGCCGCCTTCTGTGATCCAAGGTTTAAACCCCTCGTCGCTGATGAGTTTGAACAAGTTGAAATTAGTTTATCTTTATTAACACCCGCCACAGCATTCCCTTTTAAAGACGAACAGGACCTGATTGAACAGTTAAGGCAAAATGTTGATGGATTAATCATTGCTAAAAATAACGCCAGAGCAACCTTTTTGCCTGCCGTTTGGGAGTCAATTAGTAATAAACGTCAATTTCTGGATGAATTAAAACGAAAAGCGGGGATACAAACGTCTGACTCACCGGATAAGGCCTGGCGTTACACCGCTGAATATTATTCATAATCGATAAAAACTATTGGCAAGCTCCCAGAGAACCTTTTTTACATATTCTCCCATCTATCCAAATAGTATTATCAAACCTCGCATTGCTTAAGTTAGCCCCTGCTAATAAAGCATTCCTGAGGTCTGCAAAAGAAAAGTTTGCATTTTTCAGGTTTGCGTAACGAAAATCGGAAGCATGTAAATTGGCACCTATTAATCTGGCATTTTCAAGATTTGCATAACTAAAATCACTTTTAGTTATTACTGCATAAGCCATATCAGCGCCTGAAAGATTAGCTCCTAATAAATTCGACTCGTTCAAAATAGCGTCTGTAAGCAGTGCAAACTCCAGATCCTCATTTTCGACATTGAGATTAAGAAAAGTACAATTACTCCAGTTTACTTTCGCGGCGGGGGATAACCCACAATCAGATGATGAATGCTGATTTTCAGACCTTAACATCAATCCCAAACCTGTGATCGTGATGACAATTAATAATGCAGATAAGACCGGCATTTTAGGTCGCTTAACACTATTTTTAGAGGCTTCATCAATTTCTTTTCTATTTCGACGATGAATTAATACTCTATCAGGTTCAATTGCACGTCTTTCTCTACTCTGCCTCCGCTCTTCCTTCATATTTTGTCTTGCTAATCGCTGGTCAGCTACTCGTTCATCAACCTGTATTCTAGCTAACTCGATTGCTTTACTATCCATAGGACCCTTTTGCATAACATCAGGGTAGAGTTCTTTATGCATGGCAACTTGTTGCCATTTTTGCTCATCAAGACTTAATTCATCATTTGGGTGCAGACGTCCAAGCAAAATGTTTCTTGTGATTTGAGCCTGTATAAATGGCCCTTTCACCACATTATCTCGTCTGACAAACCATAATTTTCTTTCAACCAAGCTGTTTCTCCCATCAATCAATACAAGTACAACTCAAGTTTCATGCCAAAATGACGATTTATAGAACATGGATATTCAAGCAACTCTTTTATCTGCCTCTTTCCCAAATAAGGCAGTATCACTAAACCTGACCCAATGGTTGCTTGGGCAAGTATTGAATGCCACTGTGACAGGCCGAAAAACAGCTGATACGTTGCTCTTGCAAATCAATAATCAAACGGTTGAGGCTAAAACAAATTCAAATAGTCCAATATATGTCGGTGCAAAATTGAAACTTGTCGTAGAACAACAAGGTACTCCTGTCGTTGTTCGCGTATTACAACAAGAATCTCCAGAATTAATACGTGAAACCAAACTACAACTGCTTCGAGAAAATATTCCAAAACAGGCAAGCATGGAAAAATTATTCAGTATAATAAGTCAGCTCACAAATAATACTCGCAGCATGACTCAAGTTTTACCCGCGCCAATAGCACAACAAATCAAAAAACTTATCGAACAATTACCAACAGTAGTAAACATAAAAAATGAACATGGATTGAAAACAGCTTTAAAAAACTCAGGAATATTCCTCGAATCTAAATTATTGGCTGAAGTTATGAACAAACAGAAACAAACTAAACTGATACAAACTTCAACTCAACTCAATAGCACGAATATAGCTAAAGATCTAAAAACCAATTTATTGCAACTTTCTGAATTAGTATCTCAATATAAACAAGATACGCAAAAACCTCTTCAACAATTTATAAAACCAGCAGAAATTATTTCATTGTTTGAAGTTCCCAAAAACACAAATACGAATAGTCGACAAGAAGCGAGAAGTGCATCTGTTTTAATCGACATTGAATCTAAAGTTTATATTGAAAATATGAGTAAGCAGATTGAATCATCAATATCACGTATTGAAGTAAATCAATCAAAAGCAATTGCTACACATGATAATCAGTTTCCGGCATGGTCAATTGAACTGCCCATTAAAGACAAACAAGATATTGATTTATTGAAGCTGGATATTCAGCATGATAGAAATTCACAACCCGAAAATGAAAAAAATAAATTATGGGTAGTAAATTTAAAGATTAATTTTCAAAACAAAGACGCTGTATCTGCAAGAGTATCGGTATTAGATAAAGAAGTGAGTGCAACTCTGTGGTCAGAAGAGCAATCATTAAATGATCTCATTAAAAATAATTTATCATTACTCAGTAGCCGTATTGAAAAATGCGGCTTGTCTATGGGCAAGATCGTTTGCCTGCCAATCAGTCCTGCGAATCCAGGTGATCACATGGTTGCTGATAACCTGATTAATATTAGCGTATGAATAATTCACCTGAAATTCCCAAAAAAGCAGTCGCACTATTCTACGATGGCGTGACAGCGCCAACTTTATCGGCCAAAGGCACAAACGAACTTGCTGAAGATATCATTGCCTTAGCGGTAGAACACAATATTCCAATACACGAAGAACCTGATCTGGTTAACATGTTGGCAACATTAAAACTTGGAGAAGAAATCCCAAAAGAACTCTATGTGGCTGTTGCAGAGGTAATCGCCTTCGCTTATATGCTCAAAGGCAAGCTACCCGGCACTCAACTTTGATTGCTTTGTTTATTTCTTGCTTCGGTGGCTTTGCGTTTGTTGCCCAGTTTGTCATAGGCACTGGCAATCAAGCCCCAATTATCCGATTTCAAATTGCTATTCCTTCCTGCTAAAGAGTTCGATTTTCTTGCCATAGCAATTGCTTGTTGCCATTGCTGTTGTTGAAAACGCACTACAGACAAACGATGCCATAACATCGCATTTCTGGGCTCTATCCGCAGTGCACGTTCTATCGTTGCCGCTGCTTTCGCACTCTGCCCTTGTCCTGAAAACTTTTCTGCATCTTTAAGCAAAGCAATGATTACTGGTTCTTGTTGTTTATTAACTTCTTTATGGATTGATGTTGGTTTTTTCTTAGTAGCAACTGGGGCGTTAAGCTCTTCTACAGGGACCAATACCACAGGTTTCGTCGCTTGTTCAGCACATGCAGTAAGGAACAACAAAACAATAGCTAAAAAAAGGCGGTAATCTCTCATAAAAGTCTCGATTTAGTTGTAGTCAATAACAATCTATATGAGCAGGTATATATTTCTTTATAAACGGATAAGATTTTACTTCTGTACAAGAACTACCTGGGTTGCTCATGTCTGGATAATCCCACCATTCAACTTCTTCAGGTTCTATTAACACTAAAGGTTCAGGTTTTATTTTTTTCATCATATCGATCCATATCTGCATCGCACCAGTCGATCCGGTAAGTTTAGCGGTCTCGTTATTGTCACGTCCAACCCAGACGACAGATAAGATTTTGTCACCAAAACCGGCAAACCAGCTGTCACGCAAAGCGTTAGTCGTTCCAGTTTTTCCTGCTAATGGAATCAATGAAGGTAATTCACGCGTCAATCGGCTGGCTGTACCATTCTGAACAACTTCAGTTAATAAATATTGTGTCAAAAATGCTGTTTCAGGCTTTATATATTCACGAACCGTCAGATCATATCTTCGTAGCGGCTGATCGTTACTATCCAATACGGCACGAATTGTTTTTAGTGGTATTTGTAAACCGCCACTGGCAATTGTTTGATACATTTGTGTCACTTCATAAGGCGAGAGATTAAGCGCACCAAGCAAGATTGAAGGTAGCCGAGGTATCGTTGAGTTTACACCAAGGTTTTTCAATGTCTGAATGACATTTTCAAGACCTAACTCCATGCCGAGTCTTACAGTAGAAAGATTATATGACTTCGCTATTGATCTTACTAAAGGGACATTACCATGTGTTTTCTTATCGTAATTATCAGGCTCCCAGCGTTTTCCATTTTTCTGTTGCAACACCAAATGAGAATCATCAAGCGCTGAAAGCACGTGATATTCAGCAGGAAGATTTAACGCTGTCATGTATATTGCTGGTTTAATCAAAGAGCCTATAGGTCGTTTCGCATCCAGGGCGCGATTAAAGGCGTTTTTATCTTTGTTCCTGTCTCCGACCAGAGCAAGCACCTCTCCACTATGTGATTCTACAATAACGAGTGCCGATTGTAGTGTGCCTGAATTAAAGCCTCTACTTTTCTCTAATTTGGAAAGACTATTCGCAACACTAGTTTGCGATATTTCCTGCTTATCTATATCCAGAGTGGTGTGTATTTGCAAGCCTTCATTTCTAAGGTCATTTATACGATAATCTCTTTTTAAATGACGCCTTACTAAATCAATATACGCAGGATATTTTGCACTACTCCAGCGAGGCTTAGCTGACACACCCAAGTCCTTAGTTATCGCGAGTTCTAATTCAGCATCACTGATAAAACCCTGTTCATGCAGTAAATTAAGCACTAGATTTCGACGTTTCAAAGCTCTTTCTTCTTGTTTGCGCGGATTGTAGTAAGAGGCACCTTTTACCATTCCTACTAATAAGGCAATTTCGGCATTATTTAACTCTGATAGAGGTTTAGAAAAGTAAAATTCTGCGGCTGTCCCAAACCCATGAATACTACGCTGACCATTTTGCCCCAGATATATTTCATTGACGTAAGCACTTAGAATATTTTCCTTTGAATAATGATATTCCAACATTAAGGCCATTAACATCTCATTAATTTTACGCGTAAACGTCCGTTCATGGGTTAGAAACATATTCTTGATTAATTGCTGCGTCAGGGTACTTCCCCCTTGCGTAACCTTTCCCTTGATTGCGTTAATATAGATTGAACGCAGAATACCGAAAGGATCTAGCCCAAAATGCTCAAAATAATGCCTATCTTCTACTGCTACTAATCCCTCTATTAATGTTTCAGGAATTTCCTCGTAGCTAATAAGAACACGATCTTCATCGTGCAACGGGAACACTTTCCCAATTAAGGTTGGCGTCAACCTTATTATTGAAATATTTTGACCATTTATGATTTCTGTAATGTCTGTGATTTGTTGACGGTTGAATCGAATTGTTAATTTCTTTGCTGTTTCAAGACCATCCCAATAATGAAATTCACGTGTATAGACTTCAAGCGTAGAACCCCTAACCCGAAATTGCCCGGAACCTGTCAGCGTAGAAACATTCTGGTATCCTGCATTTTTCAGCCTCTCGACCACCAACCTTTGTTCATAGCGTCTACCGGCATAAAGCTCCAGTGGTTGCGCATAAACTCTAGCGGGGACAGACCAGCGTTTTCCATCAAATTCTCTTCTAATTTGGAAATCGAGCAAGACACAATAAGACATGAAAATGCAGCCCAGGATCACCAGCAATTGCAGTATCCACTTTTTAAACAGCGACGCGCTCTTTTTTTTCTTTGACTGTGTTTTTCTTTTTCGAGAAGTTTTTCGTTTTTTGGGCATGTGGTAATGCTATTGAATATTAATTTTCGCAAACAGGTTTACACGACATTGTACTATTGCACAATCATCCATTACATTTTCTAAGATAATATGACATGGGTTCACCGAAACACCCAATGTTAGTAAATGAGTCATAATACTTCTAATTGCATAGTGATATTGTTATTTCAGACCACCATTCAACAGCCATTTTACTAATCTGCAACCTTTAGTAGTCGCTTACATATATTTTCACTATTGTCTTCAAGATTACACGATATTTGGCATCTCCCTCTGAGCTATCGAGGACTATGTAATCATATCCATCGCAACATAAGCACTTCTCGTCTCTTCATTTCCAGACAAAATAAAAAGGCCCCGTAAAAACGGGGCCTATCAGTATTTTAGAGAGTCTCGCTCAGTCTGAGTTAGACAGACTTTAACAAGTGCTCAACTAACGCCTTTCGACGCTTTTTCCTGGCATCAATAACTGCCCTGGCCTTTACTCTGCGTTCTTTATCGCGCTGGCCAGGCGTCATATTTTGCTTATCTTCTTCTAGATTTTTTTTTGGCTTTCTTCTTAGCCTTTTTCTTTGCTACTTTCTTCTTTGCTTTTTTCTTGCTGGCTTTTTTCTTAGCCTTTTTCTTGGTGGCTTTCTTCTTAGCCTTTTTCTTGGTGGCTTTTTTCTTAGCCTTTTTCTTGGTGGCTTTTTTCTTAGCCTTTTTCTTGGTGGCTTTTTTCTTAGCCTTTTTTCTAACTACTTTTTTCTTAGCTTTCTTCTTAGCTACTTTTTTCTTAGTAGATCTTTTTGCGACTTTCTTCTTCGCAGTCTTCTTCTTTGCTTTTTTCTTTGCCATGTTTAGAGACTCCCCTGAAACTGAATATTTGTATTAACAAAATGGATATATACATTACATTAAACATACACGCAAACAATTATAGTCATGTTTTATCTTTTTTCTATAATTTTTTTTAAATAATGTTTATAGATCACAAAATAGATACTTTTTTGTCCTTATTTTTACAATAATTAATGTTAAATAAATCATTAACACTAATAATTATGTTAGTTGTGAAAGTATATCCTTCAGTACGTCATTCACATTATTCATTCCATTTACACTAACGTATTTTGTTTTAGAACCATTCTGATTTGATAAGTCGGTATAATATTTTACTAATGGTGATGTTTGTTCATGATAAACATCTAAACGTTTTTTAACGGTATCTTCCTTATCGTCATCTCTTTGAACAATATCTTCACCAGTCACATCATCTTTGCCTTCTACCTTAGGTGGATTAAACACAACATGATAGGTTCGGCCAGAAGCTAAATGTGCTCTACGCCCACTCATTCGGCTAATAATAGCGCTATCTTCTACTTTAATTTCAACAACATATTCAACATCTATACCCAGATTAACCATGCCGTCAGCTTGCGCAATTGTCCTTGGGAAGCCATCAAGTAAATATCCATTTGAACAATCATCTTCATTAACACGTTCCTTTACCAAACCAAGAATCAAGTCATCAGAAACTAGTCCTCCAGCATCCATTACCTTTTTTGCTTCAAGTCCCAATGTTGTCCCAGCACTCACTGCTGCACGTAACATATCGCCTGTTGAGATTTGTGGAATGTTAAATTTTTCTTTGATCAAATTTGCTTGAGTACCTTTCCCTGCACCTGGTGGTCCCAATAATATAATTTTCACTTTTACTTACCTCCCGTTTTAAATTTAAATATTCTTACTTACTACAATATAATGCTAACCCTATTAAATATAAGGTCACAAAACCCATGAAGATTGAACTTGATAGCGAATTTTCTACTTCAAACAAAATTACTTCCTATTCTAATGACACTTTTACATTAAAAGACACACTTATAGAAACAAACCTTGTTGTATCAAAGGATCGATTAATTGAAAACTGGCTAGTAGACTCTTATCAGAATCTTGCAACGCAACATCTAGATCAAATCATATTATGGCAACCAGAAATAATCATCATTGGTAGCGGTAAGACACCAAGTTTTCCAAACCCCGAGCTAATTGCTTATGCTGCCTCAAAAAATATCGGTTTAGAAATCATGGATACGGGCGCAGCGTGCCGAAGTTATAACTTATTAGTTGATGAAGGCAGAGATGTTGTTGCCTGCTTGTTTCTATCTGATATTTAGTGCTCCATATTTAAGGCTTCAAGTGAAAGGCCTTCTTTTTGTAAAATTTGTCTCAAACGCTTGATCGCCTCAATCTGAATTTGTCTAACTCGCTCTCGAGTGACACCTAATTCATTACCGATTTCTTCCAGTGTAGAGACATCATTACCATGCAAACCAAAACGCCTTTCAACGACGGCGCATTGTTTATCTGTAAGTAGGCTCAACCAGGCATCAATATGTTCTTTTACATCACTATTTTGTAATAATAGAGAAGGGTCAAGGTTATGTTCATCCGGCAAAGTATCTAACAACGATTTTTCCGAATCATAAGGACTGGGACTATCAACCGAAGTTGTTCTCTCGTTCAGCCCGAGCATGCGCTTCACAACTTCTATTGGTTGATCGAGCATTTCAGCCACATCTTCCGGACTAGGTTCGCGATCCAGCGTTTGCGCAAGTTTTCGTGCTGCGCGTAAATAAATATTAATCTCTTTCACAACATGTATCGGTAACCGTACCGTACGGGTCTGATTCATTAATGCCCGTTCAATTGTCTGGCGTATCCACCAAGTCGCATAAGTAGAAAAACGAAAGCCTCTCTCAGGATCAAATTTCTCGACAGCACGAATCAAACCCAGATTGCCTTCCTCTATTAAGTCGAGAAGCGCAAGACCACGATTCATATAACGACGTGCAATTTTTACGACGAGACGCAAATTACTTTCAATCATACGTTTTCTTGCGCTTTCATCTCCCTTTAATGATTTTCGTGAAAAATAAACTTCCTCTTCAGCTGTTAATAGAGGAGAAAAACCAATCTCATTCAGATACAGACGGGTTGCATCCAAATCACCAGATGAAACCGGTGCTGTTTCAGTAATTAATTTTTTAGTATCAGTCTTATCATTACTCTCAACGATACTTTCTTGTCCTTCATTATTCACAGAAGCATCAACATTTTCTTTAGATTTTTGTTCTGATTTCGAGTTTTTCATATCGTCTTTCATACAATCACCGAGACAACGGAACACTTATACTCGTTTTTTGGGGAGATGTTTGCCAGGAGTGACAGGTTTGCCATTTTTACGTATTTCAAAATGAAGCACAGTACGTCCAGTATGGTCTTGTCCCATTTCGGAGATTTGCTGTCCAGCATTAACTCTATCTCCCTCCTTGACCAAAAGTTTACTGTTATATGCATAGGCACTCAGATACGTTTCATTATGTTTTATGATAATAAGCTTTCCGTAACCGAGAAGTCCACTCCCACTGTAAACAACATCTCCCGCAGCCGCGGCTTTTATTTGCTGTCCTGGTTTACCTGAAATATCTATCCCTTTCTTTGACGTGGGAGAATTAGATCTGACTAGTTTTCCCGTCGTTGGCCATGACCATTTAATAGGGCCATTTGGTAAAGCAGTCTTGAACTTGTTGTTTGAAGTAATGACACTTGATTGTTTAACCGTTTTTTTAGATATTGATTTTGGTGGAGAGACAGAAGGTGTTTTTTTTACGATTACGTTTGGTTTTGTAGTAGCTACGTTCTTTTTAAGAACAGGTTTCAAACGAATAAGTTGCCCCGGATAAATCGTATAAGGTGCATTGATCTGATTCCAACGGGCTACCGATTTATAATCATAGTTATAACGCCATGCGATCGAATATAGCGTGTCTCCTTGACCAACAATATGATAACCCGATTTATTTTGTATGATTGGTTTAGCTTTTGGCGCAGGTCTTGGTTGACTTGCTGTACCACGTTGACTGACAGTTGGTTCTGTTTCTTTAACTTCTCCACGATTAGCAACCGGAGCGACACCAGTTCCAGAACATGCCTGTAGCAAGAGAATAATCAACAAACAAATTACATTCTTATAACAAGCGCTCATTCTTTTCCTTTCAAGTTGTGTCAATGCCACCAAGCATGGGAACAAAACTTACCGAATCAATGGTTCTTTCTTCAAACCCGTCTTCTTTTCGGGTAATTAATAATAATTTCTGATCGCCTGATTTACCAACAGGAATAATCAAGCGTCCTTCGATAGTGAGTTGTTTCAATAATGCTTCAGGCACACCAATGGGTGCAGCAGCGACGATAATGCCATCAAAAGGTGCGTGTGTTGACCAACCGATATTGCCATCGGCATGTTTGCTGCGAATGTTGGTACAACCTAATTTTTGAAAACGTTCACGCGCTCGTATTAGTAGTCCATTAATGCGTTCAACAGTGTAAAGTCGTTTGGTGAATTGCGACATAATGACAGTTTGATATCCGCAACCTGTGCCTACTTCCAACACATTTTCCAATTCTCTGTCTTTTATCAATGCTTCCGTCATTTTTGCAACGATATAAGGTTGAGAAATAGTCTGGCTAAACCCGATAGGAAGTGCTGTATTTTCATACGCGCGACTCGCCAGGGCTTCATCAACAAAAAGATGCCTTGGTGTATTACGGATAGCATCAAGGACAACGTCTGATTGAATCCCCATTTCCACCAAAGTATCTGCAAGTCGGTCACGGGTACGCTGTGACGTCATACCAATACCACTATGCTCAGCCATCATCAGTCTAGACCTTCTATCCAGTCAGATAACGATGCCAGAGACTGGTGTCGGGTCAAATCAGTTTGCAACGGTGTAATGGAAACTTTACCAGAACGGATAGCATGAAAATCTGTGCCTTCACCGGCATCTTGTTCAGAACCAACCTGACCTATCCAATAGACTTTTTTTCCACGCGGATCATAGGCCTCAAGCACAGGTTCAGATTTATGTCGGTTACCCAAACGCGTTATCGTCATCCCTTTTATCTGCTCGTAATCAACATCAGGGATATTCACATTTAATAACACATCATCTAATGACTTTTGCATAAGAGACTTAATCACTTTTCGTGCAATTTTTACTGCCGGTTTATAATCCGTCTGCCGTTCTCCAGCAAGAGAAAATGCGATAGCAGGACAACCTAAGAAACGCCCTTCCATTGCCGCTGCTACTGTCCCTGAATAAAGCACGTCATCACCCAGGTTTGCACCAGTATTGATGCCGCTGATTACCATATCAGGCTCATCATCTAACATACCTGTAATAGCTAAATGCACGCAGTCAGTTGGCGTGCCATTGACATAATGGTAACCGCGGCTATCTTGTTTGACATACAGTGGTGCGTCTAGTGTCAGTGAATTACTTGCACCGCTACGATCTCTATCAGGAGCGACAATGGTCACTTTTCCCAATTCAGCTAACATCTCTGCCAAAGCAGATAAGCCAGGCGATTGATAACCATCATCGTTACTCAATAAAAAATGCATTACTATTTATCGTGACTATTGCTATAAAAATTAAAAATGAATCGAATAAAAACCACCTGCGGTTCTGCACTTCGAACAGACAAGCCGCATTAGAATGCTTTCCGCGTTTTCGTGACCTCGCAAAAACGATTCTGAATCATCATGCATCATAATGGTGCTTTTTTAACTCAGTAAGAATTCCAATAAGGCCTTCTGTGAATGCAAACGATTACCAGCTTCTTCCCAAACAACACTTTGGGGGCCTTCCAAGACTGCCGCAGACACTTCTTCGCCTCGATGTGCAGGTAAACAATGCATAAACAAGGCATCGCCATTAGCACATTCCATTAAATCTGTATTAACCTGATAAGGTGCGAATTGTTTTATTCGCTGATTCTGTTCGTCTTCTTGCCCCATACTGGCCCAAACATCTGTTACCACCAGATCCGCATTCTTAACAGCATCCAGCGGATCGCGTTCTATAGAAACAAATTGTTTTGTAGACTCTAATATACTGGCATCAGGCTCATAGTCTACAGGACAAGCCACTGTTAACTTAAAATTAAAAATCTTTGCAGCATTCATATAGGAGTGACACATATTATTGCCATCCCCAAGCCAAACTACTTTCTTCCCTTCAATTGAGCCCCGTTTTTCATAATAAGTTAATAAATCTGCCAACAACTGACACGGATGGAAACTATCAGACAAACCATTAATGATCGGCACATCGGAATATGCCGCGAAGGTTTCGAGCCGTTCATGCTCAAATGTTCTTAACATAATGCAATCAACCATTCTTGATAAAACGCGTGCCGTATCTTCTATCGGTTCACCACGTCCGATTTGGGAGCCTGTTGGTGACAGATAGATAGCATGGCCACCCAACTGCGCCATACCCGCTTCAAATGAAACGCGTGTGCGGGTAGATGATTTTTCAAAGATCATACCTAAAACACGATTATTCAACGTTGTATCGTAATTTTTTTCTCTTACTTGCTTTTTTAATGCAGATGCACGATTGATGATCGACAACAACTCATCTCTACTGAAACTATTTAGTGTTAAAAAATGTCTTGGTTCCATAACCTCACCTTCAATCTAGATAGGCTTTTAATAATTTACTCAATGTAGAGACAATTTGATCTGCTTCAGAGTCACTCATCACTAATACTGGCAATAAACGAATAACGTTGCCCGCTGTTACATTGATCAACAATTTTTCTTTTAATGCTAATGCCACTAGGTCAGGAGCATCTACATCTAACTCAATACCCAGCATCAATCCATTACCGCGGATCTCTTTAATTCCTTGAACATCCTTTAACGCTTGTTTAAAGCCGTCTAATAATCGATTACCGAGCTTTTCTGCACGATGTGCAAGGCAATCATCCTCCATGATTTCAATCACCGCTAACGCAGCTCTGGAAGCTAATGGGTTTCCACCAAAAGTAGAGCCATGATTACCGGGTTGAAATAAATTTGCCGCCTCGCCTCTCGCAATACAGGCACCAATTGGAACGCCATTACCCAAGGCCTTAGCCAAGGTCATAACGTCGGGCATAACCTCTCCGTGTTGAAAGGCAAACCATTTTCCCGTGCGACACATACCAGTTTGGATCTCATCAACCATCATTAAGCAATCGTATTGATCACAGAATGCTCTTATCGCTTTCAAATAACCTGCATCAGGGATAACAACACCACCCTCACCTAATATCGGTTCAACCATCACTGCGACAATATTTAAATCTTCATTTGCAAGCGCATTCAAGGCATCAATATCGTTATAAGGGATATGTCTAAAACCTTCGACTAAAGGGTCGAACCCTTGATGCACTTTTGTGTTACCCGTTGCACTTAAAGTCGCCATTGTTCGGCCGTGAAAACTTTTTTCCATGACAACAATGACAGGATTAGTGATTTTTTTATTGCTTGCATACAAACGCGCTAGTTTTATCGCCGCTTCATTTGCTTCAGCACCGGAATTGCAAAAAAAGACCTTCTCCATCCCTGAATGTTGAACTAGTTTTTTAGCCAATTTTTCTTGTAATGGAATACGGTAAAGATTAGAGGTATGGATTAATTTAGCCGCTTGATCGGCGATGGCCTCTTGCACAGATGGATGCGCATGGCCCAAACCACAAACAGCGATACCGCTGAGTGCATCCAGGTAGCGCTCACCTTGAGTATCCGTAAGCCAGGCACCTGACCCTTTTATAAACTCAATCGATAGCGGTTGATAATTTGACATTAATACACTGCTCATTGGATTACATTCCAGATAAGTCGATATTTATCCGACTCTAAAATTCGCCACTCTTGTACGTCCTGTACCCGCAGCATAAATCACATCCCTATAACTAATAAGCCCGGCCATGAGCCGGGCTCAAACACAAGAATTGAATACTTTAAGTCTTATAAAGGCAGACCATGTCCAAAACCCACCATGCACATCAGCATAGGGATAGAAAGAAAGGTATTGGTTCGTGATGCCATTAATGCAACGACTTTTCCTTTAGCAATCTCCTCGGCACTGGCTTCAACAATACCCAGAATTTTTTTCTGGTTCGGCCAGATCAATACCCAAACATTAAACAGCATGATTGTACCCATCCAGGCACCTAAGCCAATAACCAATCCGCCTTCTTGCAACAAGAAAGCATTTTTAAGACCAACGCCCAATGATTCCAGTGCAGAAGCTCCCGTTAACCAGGTACCTAATGCCCCCCAACGGAACCACCACAATGCACGAGGTGCGACATACTTATTAATCGCCGCAGGACCAGGACCACCCTCATCAGCTAAAGCCACTCCAACTGCAGGAACCTGCACAAAATTGAAATAGTAAAGTAGGCCAATCCAGATAACGCCAAAAAAGACATGTATCCAGACGGTTAAAGACAATAGGTTGAACTCAGGCTTACCGCCAACCAAAAACATAACAACTATCGCTGTTATAAAACCAAGCGCTAACGTGCCGTGCACTGACTTGAGTGGATTCATACTAATTACCCCCGGATAAAAATAAATGTTTCTTAAATATGCAGTAAAATGCTGGCTAGGATTATACTGATGTCCGTGTCCGCTTCCACCCCTTTCACTACAGAATAACGCTAAAAAACAGGAATCTACGTTATCAGGGCTGAAACCATCCTTAAACGAGCATTCCTAACTAAACAAGGAACGATATAAACAATACTGCACTTGAAATCCACACTGCCGCCCACATCTAAACCGGCGAGTACAAGGCATCTACAACAATTGGTGATTGCGTGCCTCTTTCGCGTATAATCCGCCACAACGGAAATGCAGGATGCACAAATGCCGCGATTGCAGGAGGCATAGAAGCGACTAAAACGAGATATTAACCCGAGGTATATGTAATGGATCCAATGGAACAAATTAAAGCGAAACTGGCAGAAAACCCTGTCGTCCTTTTCATGAAAGGATCACCCGACTTCCCACAATGCGGCTTTTCAATGCGCACCGTACAAGCATTAAAAGAATGTGATGTCGAGTTCGGTTTCGTCGACGTACTGGCACAACCAGAAATGCGTCAAAACCTGCCACAATATTCAAACTGGCCAACCTTCCCACAAGTATTCATTAATGGAGAACTCGTCGGCGGTTGCGATATCGTTATGGATCTCTATGAGAAAGGCGAATTGCAAAAGATGACAAAAGAGGCAACGGGTAGTTAATAGTTTTATCTGAGGATGGGTTAGGTCTTTAGCCCATCCTTTAATTTCTCTTTCGTCATTCCTGTGAGCACATGAATGACCTTCATGGATGAAGGGAATGCATAAGGATTGCAGGAGCAATCCATGCCCAGTCAAACAATAAACTTCTTTAGTTCTTTTTCACATTGGTTTCGCCTTTATGGCGAGTCACTTTCTCTTGCGTGCTCAAGAGAAAGTAACCAAAGAGAAGAGCACCCAAATGTCATGGCCTACGGCTCCCTTCGTCAGTAATCAGCAAAGAGGGTCGCGCATACGGACTCCTGTCCAAATGCGCTTAACTGTACATCCTGTACAGTTAACCCTCATTACTAATCACTTCCTCAGCATGCCATACGGGTGAATATACTCTTCGATCGATCACCTGATTTTTTCAAAAATTTCCACAACACCACTTTCCGTAACCACTTTAAATTCTCTATCAGATACAGACGTAACCATATCTACCCATTTGTAACCATTTTTATATAGATAATGACTTGAATTTGTAATCTCACCAAAAAACTTACCACCATCAAGATGCCATTTACCGTATCCTATCCCAGATACAAATGACCTTTTCGAGTTTCCTAAGTTTACTGAAAAATTAAAAACACCATCAGGAGAAAAAGTAAAGTCAAGATATGTATTTCTCTTCTTTATCGTAAGCCGCCATGAGCCTGAAAAGTCATTACTAGAAAATCTACTATCAGAATGATTCTCTACAACATCTTCTTTTATATTATTTAAATCTCTAGTCCCTAATTCATTCGAAACCACATCATGATTAACCCAAGGCTCCGAGGAATCATTTAACTTAAGCAACGCTTCATTCGTCATATGTGGAGCAAGTTGTTTTTGCCACCTAAGCAAGACATCATTACGGTTCTGAATCCAACTAACGATATTTCGGGCTCTTTGAATAGAAATAGTATGTCTAACGTTATTATTTAGCTTATTTAATGCTTCACCCTTCGAATTTTTATTTACCCAAAACTCTATCCCATCACGTACCGCTTCAGCTTTATTTCCAAAAAGAGCCAGAACAACTGCAAATTCATCGGCTAAATCTTCATTGTCATAAGCTGGCATACCCCATATATTCATTAGAGAGTGGCCAAACTCATGAAACATAATTAGTGTAGTTGCCGCACTTATATTTTTACTGTCATTTGCATAATCCAGCTCTCGACATAAGGTAATATGTGGATTAGAAAATGCATTTTCAAATCCACATACTTTAAGGCTAATATCAAAATCATCAAATATAAAAAGTTTTTTCAAAAAACCATAATACATATCATTTAAAACTTTCTTTTCAGCAATATGTCTTGTCGTTCTGTTTTCTGTAACCCTGTAAACATCGGCAGTAATTTTTCTAGAAAGCAGTAAGGCATTCCTGTTGTCTAAAATCAGATAATATTCATCATCCCTCATTATGGGAAAAGAATATCCAAAAATACCCTTTGCCGAAGCGGATGCGCCAGTAAAGTAGTTAAAACTCTTGTTTTGACTGAATAGATTAAAATTAATTTTATCCAGTAAATATATATTTAGACTTTTATTAATGCCGCCACTTATTTTAAAGTCGGCTTTTAATTTATCTCCTCTTCTAAGATTAAACTTATAATAAGAATAATTGCCAGCTTTAACTTGCAGATTTTTATGCGCTAGAATTTCTGACTGTTCTACGTTAATTTCGGCATAACAATAATTTGACAAGATGAGCAGAAAAAAGAAAAACATTCCTTTGCGAAATCGTTTATTCAAAACAAACTCCAATATTTTTAATATTTGAAACTATATAACACACCAAATGCTTCGATGTTTACTGAAGATTACCACATAGCAATCTGTCAGCGTACTAATGCCGTTATGCTTCGCCGAGTGGGTGAGCTGTTATCGGGGCAATTGTGCATGGACGCACAATTGAGCGCATTCATTCAGGGATGAATGTATGCGCGACCCGAATAACAGCACGCCGACGAGGGTAGCCGCTAGGCCAGAGCATTTGGGTGCCCTTCTCTTTGGTTACTTTCTCTTGGGCACGCAAGAGAAAGTAACTCGCCGCAAAAGGCGAAACCAATGAGAAACAGAATAAAAAATATTAATTTAAACTGGATTCCCGTATTCACGGGAATGACGAAGGAGAATAAGTTAGTCCTTATCCTGCTCATCGAGCAACCTCGCAATCTCATCCTCCCCCAATGGCCTCTTTCGCTTAATCCGTAAACTATTTTTCCATTCTTTATTGAAATCTTTCTGCAAACGTAGATTAATTACGATCACGATCAGCATCGCAATAAACGCTCCCAGGCTAGCTAACGCCATATCTTTTTGTGCGTCCCAGACATCGCCTTGGGTCCCGAGATAAGCCACACCCAGATCGCCACCAAATAATTCGGCAGCAGCCCATTCGAACAATTCGAAAATCATTGATGCGGCGATGGTGAATAACAAAGGAAAAAAATAGCCCCAAAAACCTTTTCCATAGGCAATACGACAATAAATCTCTCTAAATGGGTAGGCCATCAATAAACCATAAAGAAAATGAACCAATCGATCGAAATGATTTCTATCCCAGTCCATCATCTCGTTAAGACTAAAACCAAAGTTCGATATTAAAAAAGAGTCGTAAGGTACTTTCGCATAAGTGTAATGCGCGCCTATTTCATGTAAGCACATGAATATAAAAATCAGACTGTAGGATATTCTTGAGAACGTAAACTTTTTGTAGCTTGCCGCCATAGCGATAACAAATGCAAGAACCAATACATTTTCCAATGCCCAGTCTGAACGGTCATGTGGTGCTACTGCAAGGATTGAAAATTCAACAAAAAAAATAAACGAGAGTATTAAAAAATATTTTTTGTGCGACATGTTTTACTGTAGCTTTTATTGACTATAGTAGACGTAAAACAAGGACATTAATCATAGCCGCTGTCTATCCATACACATTTTCCTCCGCTCTCCTCTTTAATCCTATCCAGATATTTTTCATGCTCCATAAGTTCTTCCGCGGTCGCCTCAATAACAGGTAGCGACTTGCGATTAACATCTACAATTCTTGATTTAGTCTGTTCGACGGCGTGATGTTCTTGTGAAGCGTCAAAACTCAAAGTCTCTTGACCACCTGTCATGACCAAATACACATCAAGTAGTATCTGTGCGTCAAGTAGTGCGCCGTGTAAATCACGCTCTGAGTTATCTATTTCATAACGCTTGCACAAGGCATCCAGATTATTCTTTTGTCCCGGGTGTTTCTCACGAGCCATTATCAGAGTATCAACTACTGAACAATAGTCTTCCGTCTGCCCCCATTTTCTACCCAGTTTTTTTAATTCTGCGTTTAAAAAGCCAATATCAAATGGGGCATTATGAATAATCAGTTCGCTATCTCTAATAAAGTCGATAAATTCCTGGGCTATATCAGCAAAACGTGGCTTGTCCGCGAGAAACTCATTTCCAAGTCCATGCACGTTAAATGCACCATCATCAATTTCTCTATCAGGATTCAGGTATTGATGAAAGTGTCGATCTGTTTTGCGTCGATTAACAATCTCAACACACCCTATCTCGATGATACGATGACCTTGTTTGGGCTCCAGTCCTGTCGTTTCTGTATCAAGAACTATCTGTCTCATGAAGTGCTACCAGCAAACATCTCATCGATGGCTTTATTAGCCAATTGGTCCACCCTCTCATTTTCATCATGTCCACTATGTCCTTTAACCCATTCCCATCTTATTTTATGTGGGGTACAGGCTTCATCCAGTCGCAACCAAAGATCTTTATTCTTTACTGGCTTTTTGGCCGCTGTTTTCCAGCCTCGACTCTTCCAACCTTCCATCCACTCGGTAATGCCTTTCATCACATATTGCGAATCAGTTGTCAGTACAACGTCACACTCACCTTTTAATGCTTCGAGCCCCATAATCGCACCCATTAACTCCATGCGATTGTTAGTAGTTTCTGATTCAGCACCATAGAGTTCTTTTTCAGTACTGTTATATTTTAACAAGGTTCCCCAGCCCCCCGGGCCAGGGTTACCTCGGCATGCGCCATCGGAAAAGATATGTATTGCTTCACTCATAATAATTTAAGGTTGTTTTATCGATTTCGTGTTGTGGGTTCAATTACCCCTGATCCAATCATATTTCGTTTAGCGCGCCATTGCATCTTGATCGGATTTAAAGGCACAGTGCGCTTTTTCGCCACGACAACATACAATCCCCCACATACTGGCCAACAATAACGTCCTAATCGTTCTAAGGGCATAAATTTATTGCGCCAATTTTGGTTACTCAATGGTGGTGAAAAGAAAAATCCGTTTGTTTTTTCTACTTCAAAATCCAGTAACGATAACCAATCTTTTAATCTTGGGATTGAAATCAACTGTCCACTCCAGGGCATTTCGCCCCACCAGCATTTAAACATGTGCCATAGTCCCCAGAGACTCAATGGATTTATACCGATGATAACAACATGTCCATCGTCAATGAGGACACGTTCCATCTCCCGTAATAATTTATGTGCGTCTTTGGAATACTCAAGAATGTGCGGCAAAACAATGACATCCACGCTATCCATAGCCAAGGGTAGTTCTTCTGCACTAGTGCGTACTGCTGTTACACTATTATTTAACTCCGTATTATCCAGAAACAGTATTGTTTTATTGGCAATTCGGGATGCTGTCAGATAGTTTGATTCTGCCGAATAACCGTACTGCAATATATGATAGCCAAACAATCCCGGCAGTATGTCTTCTAATTGTTCAATCTCTGCAGCATATACCGCTCTACCCAGTGGTCTATCAAACCAACTTGAGAATTTCGCTCTGAGTGATAATGTCTTTGTATATTCAGAATTCATAAATTTAAATCATAAACTACTCTGTTAACAAACTGACTCGGATACAGATAAAATCATGCTAGAGATCATACCCCTACCCGCCCTAAAGGATAACTATATCTGGTTATTGAAAAACAAAATAAGCCGACACGTCGCTATTGTCGACCCCAGTGAAGCAGAACCGGTGTTGGATATCATTAAATCTGAGAGGCTAATCCCTGTTGCGATCATGATCACGCATCATCATTGGGACCATGTTGGCGGTATCCAGGGAATTACCGAACAATTTGAAATCCCGGTTTATACTCCGAAGACAGAGACTGTTGCAGGTAGTACTAACCCGGTTGCCGAAGGTGATATTATTTCTCTGTCTGAACTGGAACTGAGTCTTGAGATATTGGATGTCCCGGGGCATACATCCGGCGCAATCGCCTATTATACGGATACTGTGGTGTTTAGCGGTGATACGCTGTTTACTGCCGGTTGTGGCCGCATGTTTGAAGGTACGCCACCACAGATGCACGCTTCTTTATCAAAATTCAAAACCCTGCCTGATAGCACTCTACTCTATTGTGGGCACGAGTATACCGCTAGTAATCTCAAGTTTGCTGCCAGCGTCGAACCTGATAATGCAGCGATACATAAACGCTTGCAGCATGTTGAAAAACTCAGAAATTCAAACCAACCTACTGTGCCCGCAACCTTGGCGGAGGAAAAACAAACAAATCCATTTTTACGTTGTGAGATAAGTGACGTAATAATGGCTGCCAGTCATTTTTCAGATAAAGACTTGAATGAACCATCCGAAGTTTTTGCTGCGCTACGGAAATGGAAAGATGATTTCTAATAACAGGTGAAAAATACATTTTCGTCTGAAAATTAATACTTGACCCAAACACATCCTGTCCCTAGCATTCGGCCATGCATATGATACGTAAAGCAATTATTTGCTTAGCACCACTAATAATCAGCGCTTGTAACTTCAACTCTACCCGACCCGACACAGTAGATCCCGTACCGACCGCAGATAAAAGTCGGTCACTAGCACTGACGTCAAAAAATCTAGTCAATCATAAGCCGGGGATGGTTAGCTCAGAGATCAATGTCGATAATGATCTCGAAAACCAGGTCGCACACAAAAAAGAACACTCAAACCTTTGGTTTTTAATCAAAGATGACCTGCAATTTGCCAGCAATATAAACCAACGCAGTGTTAAGGATAAAGTCACATGGTTTGCTCGCAATCAAGATTATATGGATCGTGTTTCGGACCGCGCCCAGCCTTACCTATTCCATATTATTTCCAAATTAAAAGAACGCAATATGCCGCTTGATTTAGCACTCTTGCCCATTGTGGAGAGTGCCTATCACCCATTTGCCTACTCTCCAAGCCATGCCTCAGGTATCTGGCAGTTTATCCCGGCAACCGGTAAACGTTTTGGCATGAAGCAAAACTGGTGGTATGACGGTCGTCGCGACATCATTGCTGCGACTGATGGTGCACTGGATTATCTGCAAAGTTTACATAAACGCTTTAATGGCAACTGGTTCCATGCCCTGGCGGCCTATAACGCAGGAGAAGGGAATGTCGAAAAAGCGATAAGAAGGAACAAGAAAGCCGGCAAGGGAACTGACTTCTGGTCATTACGTCTACCCCGTGAGACTCGTAGCTATGTCCCTAGTCTTTTAGCTGTCGCTGAAGTTTTGAGGAATAATGCTAAGTACAATATCAATTTCAAGACTATTCCAAATAAACCTTACTTTGAAAAAATTGATGTTAGTAGCCAAATTGATCTCGCTACTGCCGCCAAACTATCTGGTTTAACCATGGATGAGCTCTATACACTGAACCCTGGTTTCAGTCGTTGGGCAACGGATCCAAAAGGACCACATCGCTTACTGATACCACTAGACAAAGCTAATACATTTAAACAAAAACTGGCAACCTTACCCAAGTCCGAGCGTATAAGCTGGAAACAACATAAGATTAGTAAAGGAGAATCACTAAGCCAGATTGCTGCACGATATCAAACCAGTGTCACAGCATTAAAAAACATTAATCGACTGAAAAACAGCAGGATACGCGCAGGTCATTCATTATTGATTCCTACCGCAAAAGAAGATAGTAGATTTTACACATTGAGCGCAGATGCCAGAAAATTTAAAGGCCTCAAAAAAACTGGTAATGGGAAACGTTATATCTACTCTGTGAAACGTGGAGACAACCTTTGGGATATTGGGCGTCACTATGGCATTAGCGTCAACCAGCTTACACGATGGAATGGTATTTCAAAAAAGAGTCTGCTTAAACCTGGCCAAAAGCTGACTGTTTGGGTTAAACAGGATAAAAACAGCACGAGCAATAATTTAATCAAGACCGTTGCGAATAACACGAAACCCACTGCCTATGTAGTAAAACGAGGTGATTCGTTATGGTTAATAGCAAGAAAGTTTGATATTCATGTAAACGATTTACTCAGATGGAATAAACTAAAGAAAGGGAAACATTTGCAACCCGGTCAGAGCTTAATCGTCCAACAATCAGTGACTGGCGTCTGAAAATACCTTCCTGAGTAATTATTTTTTGTTCCCAAATGAGCAAGCTATTCTCATAGTGGTACTTTTGCACGTACAATGATAAACATGATGCGCCTGTGGAAATTATTCTTTCGAGTTTTACTTCGTCTACTCTACAAAGTCGAAGTCACTGGTTTAGAAAACTATGAGAAGGCTGGAGAACGTGTCTTAATTATAGCGAATCATACTTCCTTGCTAGATGGTATCTTGCTCTATGCCTGGTTACCAGAAACACCCACCTTTGCTATTAATACAAATATAGCTGCTAAAAAATCATTTAAACCATTTTTATTCTTTGTCGATTTGTTTGAGATGGATGCAAGAAATCCCCTCTCTGTAAAGTCAATGGTTAAGTATCTCAAACAAAATAAAAAAGCCGTGATCTTTCCGGAAGGGCGTATCACAGTGACCGGATCATTAATGAAAATTTATGAAGGTCCTGGGTTAATTGCAGACAAGAGCGACGCTACCATCTTGCCCATCGCAATTGAGGGAGCACAGTACAGTCGTTTATCTTATATGAAGGGACGTGGATATGTCTGTTGGTTTCCCAAGGTTACTGTCACAATTCTGCCTCCGGAAAAAATAGACATCCCTCCTCAACTTGTAGGTCATGAACGCAGGAAAACAGCATCGCGACACCTGCAAGACATAATGTACAAACTAACATATACAAGCTTTGATCAAAACAGGACTATCTACACTGCCATGCTTGATGCAAGCAAACAATTTGGAAGAAGCCAAATAATCGTAGAAGACATCAAACGCGAGCAATTAAATTATAAACAATTAATTTTGCGCAGCATTTTATTAGGCAGCTTGATAAAAAAACAAACGAATATAGATGAACATGTCGGTGTGTTATTGCCTAATGTAAATGCCATGCCAATATTTTTCTTTGCTTTACAATTCATTAGTCGTGTTCCCGCAATGTTAAACTTTACCGCTGGCGCACTCGCTATAAAACGTGCTTGTGAAACAGCACAGGTAAAGGCTATTTATACATCAAGAACTTTTATAGAGAATGCCAAGCTTGAAAAAGTAGCAGAAGTACTTGAACAAGACTTTACAGTTATTTATCTGGAAGACATAAAAAAAAGTATCACCTTAACAACAAAACTATCTGCTTTGTACAAAAGCAGAAACGCCGCAAGGCACTATGCAAAGCAAAACCCGAATGCGAATCCGGGTGCTACAGCCGTTATTTTGTTCACGTCTGGTTCAGAAGGGCATCCCAAAGGTGTTGTGCTCTCTCATGGCAATATCCTGGCGAATTACGCTCAAGTGCGTTGTCATATTAATTTCACTCCCGCAGATACTATATTTAACTGCTTACCACTTTTTCATTCTTTCGGTCTCAATGCCGGTTTCTTAATGCCGCTCTTGGGTGGAGGAAAAGTATTTCTCTATCCATCACCTTTACACTATAGAATCATTCCCGAATTAATTTATGAATTAGGAGCAACTATATTTTTTGCGACCGATACCTTTTTTAAAGGTTATGCGCGTTTCGCTCATCCTTTTGATTTAAATACTTTGAATTATGTCGTCGCCGGGGCAGAAAAATTACATGATGACACTGTACAGTTATGGATGCATAAATATGGTCTCCGTATTTTACAAGGCTATGGAGTAACCGAGGCCAGTCCTGTGATATCAGTTAATAACAAGATGCTAAATAAGCCAGGTACAGCAGGTCGATTAGTATCCGCTATGGAACATTATATAAAACCAGTTGATGGTATAGAACAAGGCGGACATCTCGTCGTGAAAGGGCCTAATATCATGCAAGGCTATCTCAATCATGACAAGCCTGGTGAAATTCAAGCACCATCTACAGAACGTGGATTAGGCTGGTACGACACCGGGGATATTGCTGATATCGATGATGAAGGATTTATCACTATACTAGGCCGCGCAAAACGCTTTGCAAAGATAGGAGGTGAGATGGTTTCCTTAACAGCTGTTGAAGAACTGGCCAGCCTGACATGGCAGAACAAGAACCATGCTGCTGTTGCGGTGCACGATGAACGCAAAGGTGAAAAGGTAATACTCATCACAGATCACGCAACTGCTACACGGAAACAGCTACAAGAAATCGCTAAAAGCAAGCATATGAGCGAATTAATCATTCCTAAAATCATAATCTGTATTGAAGAGATTCCCGTCTTAAGCACTGGCAAGACCGACTATATCAATCTCACAAAACTGGCAACAGCATACAATGATGATAAGGAAGGAAATAGCTGGAGGAATAAATTAAGTCAACTGGTCAAACATGACCCTGCTGCAAAAAACTAGTTATTACTGACCTACTGCATTTTCAATTGCAGTAATAATTGTATTTTCGATTTCCCACAAAATGTCTTCCGCAGGGCTACCTTTAGCAACTGGTGTGAGTTTTTTAAATAAGACCGTGCTTTTCCCTGCCTTCGACAGGACGGTAATATTTAGCGGACATAATGCCATCATATCGGGGTCGAGATTCATCACTTGGTTAGTAAAATAAGGATTGCATACCACCATAGCTTTCACAAATTCAAATTTATTCTTATTGTATTCATCACCCCAACGCTCAGCATTGCGCGCCAGATTCTTTCCTATATTCGCCTCAAATATGACATAGAAACGCGCCTCCTCCAGAGACTTATAAACAGATTGATAAACTCCTTCACCAGGCTTTTCCACGCTTATAGAATAAATAGCACTTTGATTTTCCTCAGCAACAACAAAACTACTGAAGAATATGAGCAATAGAATAATTATTTTTTTAATCATGTGTTGCACCTTCTGTAAAACTCACTATTTAAAATAGTTTTAACAAACTTTAATTAATATATTCAATATCGACGATAGTCAATATTCGTTTTTCACCTTGTCTTTCAAAGATGATTTCATCATCAACCGTTTTACCTAGTATTAATCTTGCTAATGGTGAATCGACCGTAATGTACTGTTCATTTTCATCGAATTCATCGGCCCCCACAATCCGATGACGCAACTCTTCACCAGATTCATCTTCAATGGTTACCCATGCACCAAAAAATATTCTGCTTGTATCCTGTACATCACGAACAACTGTTAAGTTAGGCATACGACGTTGTAAATAGCCTATACGTGAGTCAATCTCGCGTAATTGCTTTTTACGATAGATATACTCAGCATTTTCAGACCGATCACCTTCTGCCGCTGCAGCAGTGACTGCCTTGGCAACAACATTACGTTTTGTCCATAAAGCCGCATTCTCCTGTTCCAGTTTTCGATAACCTGCCGGAGTTATATAAGGTGCAGATTTAGGTGCCGGTGGTCGCCAACGTCCCATGATTAATCGATGGAGCAGGCCAAGATCATGCTCACCTGGCAATACGGCCTCTGACTTTCTTCTTGCCACACATTCATACAGTCTTGCACGCGTCTCTTTTGCTTTTTATTCTTAGGCTCTTCATCAATAGCACCCCACCGTGCCATTGCCCTGATAACATCTTGCGTTAAGAAAAACGTATCTTTTTTTATACGCCGCAAAAAATACGGACCAGATGCGCCACCTAATTGTTTAAAGCGTTTTTTTAGGATGTCCCAAAACTCAACAATGTTATCTGAAGGCCATTCCGCGAGATAATTAATAAAACCACCCACTTCTTCATTTAACTCATAAATAGTTTGTGCATTATATCGTACACTTTGAATCTTTCCCCAATGACGCACAATGCGTTTTTCATTCATTAATTCCTGTAAGGCATCATCACTCATCATCCTTACAGCATTGATATCGAATTGATAAAATACTTCTTCGAATGCAGGCCATTTATTATCAATAATCTTTCGATTTAAGCCTGCTTGAAAAATACGCCGAGACATATTAGATAAGCAGAAGTCGTCCGAGAGTTTTTTAAGCTCTTTTTTAGTGCTTGGCAAAGGTAATAATGCTTCTAAAGCCGTTGCGCCACCTGTTCGATCCAGGGCATTTTCAAATATAGTCTCAAATTTTTGCATTAGCATTAGTTCTAGTTAGCCGATAATCTTTATTTTAGGCTATGGAGACTCCCTTCTCTATTGATTAACGTTTAATATATAGAAAAATTATAACGTAATTTGGAGACAAAACATGAAGCGTTTAGAAGCACATATTCGAAATATTCCGGACTTCCCAGAACCGGGAATTCAATTCAAGGACATTACACCATTAGTCAAAGAACCCGCAATGCTACGATTGGCTGTGAATCAATTAATATATCCTTTTCTTGGAACGAATATCACTGCCGTAGCGGGTATGGAAGCACGCGGTTTTATCTTCGGCAGTCTCGCTGCATGGGAACTTGGTGTTGGTTTTGTCCCACTCCGAAAGCCAGGAAAATTACCCTACGATGTACAAACCATGTCTTATGACCTTGAATACGGTTCTGCTTCACTAGAAATACATAACGATGCACTAAACGAAGGCGACCGAGTGTTATTGATCGATGATCTAATCGCTACTGGTGGCACTGCGGCAGCAAGTTGTGAATTAATCGAAAAACTAGGTGCCGAAGTCGCGGCTTGTGCATTCGTCGTAGAACTCGATTTTCTTAATGGTAGAGACAAGTTATCTGCCTATAACATTCATTCCTTAATTCATTATTAATATTGTTAAAAGCAAACCTGTTTAATTCTGATTCTGATTCAAATTTAAAAGCTCAAGAATAATCACTTAATAGCCGCTACTTACTACAAAAGCCACCGGAATCCAATAAAAAATTTCGATTGTAATAAAGATTATTACTGATAGTGCCCTATTAACCAATAGTCAATAGTCTGTATGGCATTAAATCAACACAAGAAAATAAATATTGTTCTACACTTTAAAATAAGATGCTTATGAGTCATTCATTATCCTAATGAACCCAAAGTCTATTAAACTAAACCTTATTGCAACAGCGGCTTATTTCATCTCGGGAATGGCAGGTTTAACATTAGCCATTCCTCCAGGGAATGCAGCAGCGGTTTGGCCTGCAACAGGTGTCGCACTCGCATTGGTTTTAATCTACGGCTCGCGTCTCTTACCGGGGGTATTGCTAGGTAGTATTTTAATTCAGACTTACTCTTACCTTGATACATCAAGTACTGAAAATATCATCGTGTCAATAAGAATAGGCACATTAATTTCAGTGGGTGTTGTTTTACAAGCCTGGCTAGCAGTAAAGCTTGTTCAAGCTATTATGAGAAATGATCCAGCATTACTTAAAGAACGTTCCGTTCTGATGTTTTATTTACTAACTGGTCCAGTCAGTTGCATAGTTTCAACTTCAATCGGTATCGCTGTTTTAATAATGCACGGTGCCATAACGACTCCCGATATCCCAGTAACTTGGAGCAGATGGTGGATTGGAGACGCTATCGGAGTGGTTGTCTTTACACCAATAATACTTTGTTTGTTTGCAGAACCTCATGATTTATGGCGCCAACGCAGACTCAGTGTCGCCTTACCGTTATGCATTCTCGCTTTAGCCTCCTTTATTGCATTCAAAATCTCTTATCATCATGAAATGAAATACATTGAAAATGTGTTTGAGAGAAACGCCCTTCAGTTCAAAAATGTATTAAAAGAAAATATCAATGCTCATATGAATGAAACTCTGGCATTAAAGGATTTTTTTGACAGCTCCAGTCATGTGTTGCCTGAAGATTTTTCAGACTTTGTTAAACCAAAACTATCCCGGTTTCCTCAAATAAAGGCTATTGAGTGGATCCCAAAAGTGCTACATCAAGATCGTGCTGATTTTGAGGAACGCTTAGGCTCCCCAATAAAAGCACCTGATCAAACAGGCCAAATGAAAACTGCTCCCAATGCAGAGGTCTATTATCCGATCCAGTATATAGAACCCTATTCAGGCAATGAAAAAGCCTTAGGATACAATATCCGCAGTAACCCCCTTGCACTAAAAGCAACAAATTCAGCGTTATCATCATCTAATAATATTGCTGTCACTAATGCGTTTAAAATTATACAAGACACCAAAAATTATATGAGCGTTGTTTTTTATGCCCCTGTCTTTAAGAAAAACAGTTTGCCTGAACAAAATAATAATTTTGAATCATTACTCGGCTTTGCTACGACTGTGTTCCTATTGGAAAATGAAATAAACATTTTAAAAAATAAACCGCCAAGTTCAGATCTGTCCATTGTATTGAAAAATACTTCTCAGGTACTCTATACCGATAAATCAGAAACCACCTTACTACATAATATACCGAGTCAATTTAACTTCACTCGTCTAGACAAGCTAACCGTTGCGAACCAACAATGGGAACTTCAATTAAGCCCAGCGCCTGGTTTCATTGCGTTGTACTCTTCATGGTCAATTTGGTTTGTTATTATAGGAGGTTTATTAATTACGAGTTTTTCTGGCATCGGTTTATTGATGTTGACTGGTCAACGCTTTCAAATTGATGAAAAAATAAAATCAAGAACCTCTGAATTACGTAATGAAATAACAGAGCGCAAACAAATTGAAGTGACATTACAAGAGAGTAATGAGCGCTTTAAGGCTGCCTATGCAGAAGCGCCTATTGGAATGTCACTGGTTTCCTTAAGTCATAATATTATCGAAGCCAATCAGTCTTTTCATTCGATGTTAGGTTATCCAAACAACACCCTCATAGGCAAATCTTTTGCAGAGATATCCTATCAGGAAGATTTAGAGAAAAGTAAACATTATTATAATCAGTTGATTGCAGGAGAAATCGACAGCTATCAATTGGAAAAACGCTATTTACATAAACAAGGTCATATCGTTTGGGTTCAATTAAACGTGTCTCTGGTTATGGATAACAACGCAAAACCGCTTTACGCAATCGCTCAGATACAAAATATTAGCAATAGAAAATCTACGGAAAAAGCCTTGCAAAAGACCTACCGTGTACAATCAATGGTCGGGCAATGCAACGATGCCCTACTATACATTAAGGATGAAAAACAACTCCTCGAAAAGATATGTGAAATCATTCTTGAATCTGGCGATTATATAATGGCTGAGGTCGGTTTTTTGAATGACGATGAAAAGCAATCCGTTAGCATGGTCGTTTCTCAGGGACATGACGCGGGTTATTTAAAAGCAGTAAATATTACATTGACCGACAAACTACGAAGACAAGGACCAACCAGTAATGCAATCCGGCAGAAACGGCCTTATATCGTAAAAAACATCAGTGAAGATCCTGGCTTTCTCCCGTGGCGAGCCGCCGCGTTAGAACATGGGTTTCATTCTCATATTGCATTACCTTTAATTAAAAATGATAGTGCATTTGGTGTATTACTCGTCTATTCCCCTTTAGTCAATGCGTTTAATGAAGACGAAGCAACCTTACTGGAAAAACTAGCTAATAACCTTGCCTTTGGTATCGACGTATTACGTATGCAAGAAACACAAAAACAAATCGAAATCCGTCACCGCACCTTGATAGAGGCAACTACCGCTATAATATGGACGTCTGATGAGACAGGTGCGTTCGTTGTTCCACAAGTTTCCTGGGAAAAATTTACCGGGCAACCATGGGAAGAACATAAAGGGGCTGGCTGGATAAATAAAATTCATCCTGATGACCATGATAAATTTCTCAAAGGTTGGAGGGAATCTATGAAAGGATTAACGCCGTATGTATGTAACGGTCGTATCTGGAATGCCAACTTGGAAGAGTGGCGTAATTTTGAAGTAAACGCGATCCCGATTTTGACACATGCAGGGACACTGCGTGAATGGGTTGGGGTTATTAATGACATTACTGAGAAAATACTAGCTAATAAAGAGATACAGAAACTATCACTATCGGTCGAACACAGTCCAAACATTGTAATGATTACTGATAAAGATGCGGCCATTGAATACGTCAACCCTGTTTTCACAAAAACCACCGGGTATTCATTAGAAGAAACCGTAGGCAAGACCCCTTCTTTTTTTATCGCTGAAGAAATTTCAAATAAAGTCTATAAAAACTCTCGTGAAATAATTCAGTCGGGGAAAACATGGCAAGGTGAATTTATCAGTCGAAAAAAGAATGGTGATGTCTATCTATCTGCACAAACGATATTTCCGATTCAAGATAACGTTGGAAACATTAATCATATTGTGAGCATTCATGAAGACATTACAGAAGAAAGACGCTTGTCAGACCAACTTAGCTACTATGCGAACCATGATGATCTGACTGGTTTAATCAATCGACGAGAATTTGAGCGCCGGGCAAAACGATTACTTTCTGCTGTGAATAAGGATAGTGAAGAACATGCCCTATGCTACATAGACCTCGACCAATTCAAGGTTGTCAATGACACTTGTGGTCATGTCGCTGGTGATGAACTACTGCGTCAACTGAGCTCTGTTCTTGAATCCACGGTAAGAAAAAGAGATACATTGGCTCGTCTGGGAGGAGATGAGTTTGGCATTTTAATGGAACATTGTTCACTAGATGGTGCACATCGCGTTGCAGAGTCATTACATAAAGCTATTCAAGACTATCAATTTAACTGGGAAGGTAAAATATTTAAAGTAGGTGTGAGCATAGGCCTGACTCCAATTACAACTATGACACCAGATATCACTGAGTTATTAAAGGACGCTGATGCTGCATGTTATATGGCCAAAGAAAAAGGACGCAATCGAATTCATGTATACCACCCTGAAGATACCGAAATCGCTAACCGTCACGGGGAGATGTTGTGGGTATCACGAATTCATCAGGCGCTTGCAGAAGATCAGTTCTGTCTTTATGCACAGACCATCGAGTCCCTTGAACAAAATGACGGTAATCATTACGAATTATTGCTCAGAATGATCGATGAAACAGGGGGCACCATTGCCCCGGGGCTTTTTCTACCATCTGCGGAACGTTACAACCTTATTTCAAAAGTAGATCGTTGGGTCATCAAAAATACCTTTAAAGAATTAGCAAGTCATACTCAATTTATTAATAAAATTAATTTTTGCTCTATTAATCTATCAGGGCAATCTATGGCTGAAGCAGATTTTTTAAATTTTGTTATATCCCAATTTGATGAGTCAGGCATTGATGGCGCTAAAATATGCTTTGAGATCACTGAAACTGCAGCTATATCTAACTTGAATACGGCCATGAAATTCATGTCGACACTTAAAGGTTTCGGTTGTTATTTTGCGTTGGATGATTTTGGCAGTGGCTTATCTTCATTCGCTTACTTGAAAAACCTGCCGGTAGATTATTTAAAGATCGATGGTATGTTTATAAAAGACATTGCTGATGATCCTATTGATCATGCCATGGTGAAATCAATTAATGAGATTGGACAGGTTATGGGAATGAAAACAATTGCTGAGTTTGTGGAAAATGATGTAATAAAAGGAATGCTCAAAGAGATCGGCGTCGATTATGTACAAGGCTATGGCATTGCCAAGCCACTACCACTTGAAAAACTACTGAATAATTCGAATTATAACAATGTTGTGAAAATAACGACCAAAAAATAATGTCATTAGGCCTAACCTTGCCATTCATCAATCACTTCCTGCGCAGCACGAAAGGCTTCCTGTGCTGCCGGCGCACCACTATAGACAACAGAATGTAACAACACCTCCTGTATCTCTTCAACCGTGCAACCATTATTTAATGCCCCTCGCACATGCCCCTTTAATTCTGTTGGTGCTTTAAGTGCAGCTAACATAGCAATAGTTATTAATGATCTCGTTTGTAGAGGCAGACCTTCACGTTGCCAAGTTGAGCCCCAGGCATGTTCATTGATCCAGTCTTGAAGTGGCGCAGTTAATTCCGTGGTGTTATCAACAGCACGTTGAACAAATTTTTCACCCATGACCTCTGTACGAACTTTAATACCCTTTTTTTTAGATTCTTCAGACATAATTTTTAATCTTCAGTAACGTTATTAGTTAAATCAAGCCACCATTAATATTGATCGACTCTCCTGTTAAGTAAGAGGATTCATCTGAGGCTAAAAATACCACTGCTGCTGCTACATCTTCCGGTTTACCAAAGCGCCCTAAAGGGATCTCTTTTATTCTTGCTTGAAAGTAATCATCTTGCATATAGTCTTCAGCAAAGGATGTGGCTATCCACCCAGGGGAGACCATATTAACCCTGATATCCGGCCCCACTGTTTTTGCAAATGAGCGGGTAAAACCCAGGATCCCTGCTTTTGATGCGGCAAATATTTGTGGGTTTGTGCCCTCGAATCCATGCGTCGCTAAATCCCACCCCATATTGACGATGACACCGTAACCTTGTGATTGCATCGTTGGTGTTATCGACCAACAGGCATTCATCGTTCCTTTAAGATCCACATTTAATAATTGCTCCAACTTATCATTGAGACTAGCCGTGGCGTCAACCCCGGTAAGAATGTCTGCACCCGCATTATTAACCCAGATATCAATCCGGCCAAATTTTTCCAAAGTGACCGCAATAAGCCGCTCAATATCTTCTTTGTCTGCCATATCTGCTTGAACTGCAATCGCACGTTGTCCCAATGCTTTAATTTCTTCAACTACTTTTTCCGCACTTTCTCTGGATTTACAATAATTAACGACAATCGTAGCCCCTTCTTTGGCAAATAATGCTGCGATCCCGGCACCTATACCACTACTAGCACCCGTTATCACAGCAACTTTATCTTTGAGACGTTCCATTTATTAATTAAGTCGTTTATTGTGAGCGCGCTATTCTAACTGACACTACCTATTTTGGCATGTTTAAAATTGCTGTAATCATCCCAAGCTACAACCGTGCAGATGTTCTCGAACGCGCTTTAGCATCCGTTATTGCTCAGACATATCCTGCAACAGAGATTATTGTCATTGATGATGGGTCCACTGATGGCACACAACAACTCATCAAAGATAACTACCCTCAAATACGTTATCTACATCAAACGAATATGGGTGTTAGTGCAGCAAGGAACGCAGGGATTAAGACAACAACATGCGACTGGATTTGCTTACTCGACTCAGACGACAGTTGGCAGTCAGACAAACTTGAAAAACAATGCAAGGCGCTGATAGATAACCCTGATTATCTACTCTGCCATACCAATGAGACCTGGTATCGAAATGGCAAAGTATTGAATCAAGGAAAGAAACATGCGAAACACGGCGGTAATATCTTTCAATACTGCTTGCCACTCTGTGCTATCTCGCCATCATCAGTAATAATAAAAAGAGAGCTGTTTACTAGTGTCGGTTTATTTGATGAAAACCTCCCGGCATGTGAAGATTACGATATGTGGTTACGGATTTGTTGTCAGTTCCCGGTACTTTTTCTCGATGATGCTTTGACTAATAAATTTGGCGGCCATGAAGATCAATTATCAAGACAGCATTGGGGCATGGATCGCTTCAGGATTATTGCCTTGCAAAAATGCATTGAGACACAAAGTTTAAACAATTTTGACCGTACTGCTGCCATTGAGATGCTTTTGAAAAAGATATCAATCTTCTTAAAAGGCGCCGACAAACATGGCAAGAATGACTATTGTGAAGAATTTGAGGCATTAGCAAAAAAATATGCTTGAAAATATTAAAACATATCGACGCATATCAAAGTCACTCCATACAGCGGCACAACCCTCGACTGATCAGTTTCAGTCGATAAAACAAGCTGGTGTAGATATGATTGTTAATCTGGCTCTGTCTGACTCACCCGATGCGATCAATAATGAATCCGAAATCGTGCAGGAATGTAAGATGAATTACGTACATATCCCGGTCGATTTTAAACAGCCGAAGCTTATTGATTTAAAACGCTACTTTCAGTCAATGGAACAAAACAAAGACAAAAATGTATTAGTCCATTGTGCTTATAACTGGCGTGCCTCCTGTTTTGTCTATTTGTATCGCGTCATAAAACAAGATTGTGATGATGACATTGCTAAGCAAGACATGTTAGCTATCTGGGAACCAGATACGACTTGGCAATCATTCATTAATACCTGTCTAGCCAATAAAGATGATTTAAGGGCAGAGTAATGATTCATCTTTTTTGTGCGCTTCCCTGTGAGGCAGAACCTATAATTCAGCACTTCGAGCTATCTCAATTAAAAGAATTTGATCTATTTCGGCTCTATCAATCGCAAGACAAAAATATCAGCCTGGCTATCACGAACGTCGGAAAAATCAATGCGGCTGCAGCTGTCGCTTACCATCATGCTTGCATAGGTACATCATCGACGGATATTTGGCTAAACATAGGTATTTCCGGCCATAAAGATATTCCCGTTGGTGAAGCACGCATCGTCAACAAGATAACGGACCAACAACATAAAACAACATGGTACCCACAAATACTGTTTAAAACAGATTGCATCAATGTGTCTTTGTTAACTATCGATGCCCCTTCGTCTAACTATCAAGCTGCATTATTCGATATGGAGGCAGCGGGCTTTTATCAGATGGCACAACGTCTCGGCACCGCTGAATTAATCCACTGTCTGAAGATAGTTTCTGACAATCAAAATAACCCTGCGACAAAAATTAATGTTGATAGTGTTAAAAAATTGATTGCCTCACACAGGGTTACTATAGATCAGGTTCTGGAATCACTTAAACCACTCGCTGAAGAACTCAATTCAATAAAAGCTGACCCGGAACATTATCAAACCCTTATTGAACAATATCACTTCACACAATCCGAACGCCTCCAGCTATCACGTTTATTACGGCAATGGTCAATACGACTCACTGACAAAGACATCATGCAGTCAGTGAATAACTTGAAAGATGGAAAGTCTATTATCAAGAAAATTCAATCTGAACTTTATAAATCCGATTTTTCAATCCATGATTAGTACAATTTATATAGAAGAAGAAATTGCAGAACATCCGCGCACATTGGATATTCTCAAACGTTTCCCCGATGCGGCGCAAGTGCTTTGCGAACGTTATGGTGAAATCTTCAACCGTAAATCGCAGAATTTTAGGCTGCAGAAAAAACAGCCAGCCTTAATACTCGCCAAGAAGCATAAAGGCATGGTGCTCCCCACGCCTAAACAGTATGGCATTGGCGCAGATCATAATTATTATTTTTCACACATGCTTAATTGTCTTTATGATTGTCGTTACTGCTTTCTACAGGGCATGTTTCAGTCTGCGCATTATGTATTGTTTATTAACTACGAAGACTTTATTGAAGATATTCAGTCTTCATTAAAACAACATAATGATCAAATAGTGCACTTTTTCTCCGGCTATGATTGCGACAGTCTTGCGTTGGATCCCGTGACTAATTTCACGGAGGAGTTCTTGCCGTTCTTTGAGAAGAATCCGCAAGCCTTACTCGAACTAAGAACCAAGAGCACACAAATCAGGAGCCTGTTAAAACGTGACCCTATTCGAAACTGCGTTATTGCTTTTAGTTTTACACCTGACAAGATCGCGTCTACGCTCGAGCATAAAGCACCCAATATAGAAAAACGTTTAAATGCGATCATCGATTTACAAGGAGCAGGCTGGCTTATAGGTTTACGCTTCGATCCGCTTATCTACACAAAAGAATATGAAAAAGAATACGCGGAATTATTTACCCGTCTATTCTCAAGCATAAACCTGGATTTAATCCATTCTGTCAGTCTAGGAAGTTTTAGACTGCCAAAAGCTTATTTCCGAAAAGTAGAGAAGCTTTATCCTGATGAAAAACTATTCTCATCGACTATGGAAGAAGAAGATAACAACATTGGCTATCCTGCTGAGATTCGTAATGACATGCTCGAATTTTGTAAAGACATTATTCTTAAACATGTCCCTCCTGAAAAGTTCTTCCCCTGTCACGAATCAATATAAGACGTGACGAACCAAAGTATTATTAATTTAGCCTTTATTGCCTATATGGCAATAATTTTTGCCATTGGATTTATTGCCTGGCGAAACACGAATAATTTTTCTGACTATATCCTTGGCGGTAGAAAACTCGGTAGTTGGACAACAGCGATCAGTGCCGGGGCATCGGACATGAGCGGCTGGTTATTATTAGGTCTACCTGGTTATGCATATCTTGCCGGATTTGAAGCCATCTGGATAGCAACGGGTTTGTTTATTGGCACCTGCCTTAATTGGTATTGGGTAGCACCTCGACTTCGGCTTGATACTGAACTCCTCAATGATGCCTTAACCTTGCCCGAATATCTTGAAAACCGTTTCAAAGACAACAGCCACATCCTACGATTCATCTCTGCAATATTTATTTTATTATTTTATATGTTTTACACCAGTTCGGGACTCGTCGCTGGGGGAAAATTATTCGAATCAGTATTTGGTCTTCCATACTCTTGGGCTGTCCTAACAGGTGCGATAACAATCCTGACATATACCAGCCTCGGCGGTTTCTTCGCTGTTTCATGGACTGATTTGATGCAGGGTTTATTGATGGCATTCGCCTTGAGCTTCATGGCCATCATCTCTATTTATAATCTTCATGGAATCGATAGCCTTCTTTCATCCTTGTCGCAACAAAACCCGGAACTGATCAACCCATTTACATCGGTTGCGGGTGAAACACTGGGCCTTATAGGCATTACTTCCTTACTCGGCTGGGGCTTGGGTTATTTTGGGCAACCGCATATATTAATCCGTTTCATGGCAATTAAATCTATGGAGAAAATTCCCTCTGCCAGACGCATTGCTATTAATTGGACTTTCATAAGCTTGGTTAGCGCTTTAATTATCGGTTTTTCTGGTAGTGCGCTGTTATTACAAAGTGACGATAGTGAAAAGGTATTTATTGAGCTGTTGAACCTGTTTTTACACCCTATTCCAGCCGGTATATGCCTGGCTGCTATTCTAGCAGCGATCATGAGCACTGCTGACTCTCAACTATTAGTAGCTTCTTCCGCGTTAACTGAGGATATCTATAAAATCATAAATGTTAAAACAACAGATAAACAATTGGTCATGATCGGCCGCTTGGCTGTCATCCTGATTACAATTTGTGCAACAGTACTCGCTTTAAAACCCGACAATAATGTACTCGGACTCGTTGCCTATGCCTGGGCAGGTTTTGGCGCAACTTTCGGCCCAGTTGTCCTGTTATCCTTGTTTTGGAAATCAATGTTGGCTAGTTCAGCAATAATTGGCATGTTATCGGGAGGCATGACTGTTATTATCTGGAAAAATATTGAATCCAATTATCGAGTGTTTGAATTATATGAGCTTGTTCCAGGGTTTATCATCGCGTTAGTTTGCATCATCCTAAATCAGACTATTCATCAGCTTAAATTGCGGCATGTAGAATAGATTCAAACGTTTGTCGTACCCTATCTTGATATTGCATCAATCTATTTTCATATTCGGTTACTGCCTGATGATGATCCTCATTAAAAAAACCTGTTGCTCTTGCTAAAGGTAATAGAGACTTTGTATCTTTACTCACCTTACTGATCGACTTCATGTCAAATACACGTAACGCGGCTTCGCTTTTTTTGTAAAACTCATAAATACTTAATAATTCGAGAGCCGTTTTTTCATTAACAAAACCAAGCTTCGATGATTCCTTTAAAACTTGACGTGTACTTACACTTTTCAATTCCGGACATTTAGCTCCATAAGCAAGTTGCAAAAAATGCGTTAAAAAATCAATATCCATGACCCCGCCTTTGCCGCGTTTTATATCTATCTTATCACTGCCGCCAGCTAGTTCTTGCTCAACTAGAAGACGCACTTTTATTACCTCCTTGGCAAGATAAGACATCTCATATTCACCATAAACCTGATTTAAAACCTCATCGTTAACTCGCTCTGATAGTTCTTCATTTCCTACGACGACACGACAACGCGTCATCATTTGTCGCTCCCAAACTTCACGCTCATCTTGATGGAATGCCAAGAAACTCTCTAGTGGGGTCACGAGCACCCCGGAACTACCGTGCGGTCTTAACCTCATATCTATCTCATACAAAGCCCCAGACGGGTCCATTGTTGAAATATAACGCAACATTTTTCTGACTTTATTTACGATAAATTCGTCACTATCTGGGACAAGGATATTTTCAATAAAAATTAAATCCAGATCTGAACCATAATTCATCTCGCTTCCAGCAAAACGACCCATTGCTAAAACACTGCATTGAATTGTTTCAAGCTGATCTAGCCCAAACAACCTGTACATTACGGTCAACACGTAGTCTGCAAGTTTTGTTAACCATGTTTCTGCTTGTTGCTGATTGATCACGCCACCTAATTGCAACAACAGGATAGATAGCATAATTTCATTTTTTCGAATCCTTAACTGTTCAATTGCTTCATCCAGATTGTCATCGAAAGAAATATTCTTCAACACATTTAAAGAAGATTCGACTGAAGAGATATCCTGATTATTATCTTCGAACAAATAAATAACCCTATTTCCTCGATAAAAACAAAATCGGGTAAAATACCAACTTGCGCCAAACAATGACGTCAATAATGTCAAGGAATCAACCGGCATCTCCCAACCTTCCTGTTGTGATAGTTCCAACCACCGTTCAAGACTATTCGCTGCAATATCCTTGTGCCAGGCCCGAGATAAGGCATATTGTATTTCCGGATGGTTAAGCATTAATAATTCGCATTTTCTGTTAATAATGTTTCAAAATATTTTGTTGCAATTTGTTGATGCAGAACTAAATCATTATTAAATCCCGCATAAGCCTCATCACTATTTTCAGCGGAATAACCCATCATTTTTGCGATTTTTTTAAGTTTCTCTCCATCATTAGGCAGCTGATGTGTTTGTTGTTCATCAATCATTTGTAATCGATTTTCAAGCCTGCGTAGAAAAAGGTAACTCCCTCTCAATGCACCAGCCTCTTCATTATTGATAAAACCAAAGTGATTTAGTTTTTTTAATACCTCTACAGTATTGGTGATTTGTAGTTCAGGTTGGTGTCCCCCGTTAATTATTTGTAACATTTGAACAAAAAACTCGATATCCCTAATCCCACCTGCGCCCAGTTTCACATTCCAGTGTCCTTCCTTTTCCCGTTGCGCGGACATGTCTCGTTTAATTTTGAAAAATCGCTCAATATCTTCAGCACTCAAACTTTTATGATATACAAACGGCTTTAAACTGGTAATCATCTCGGCACCTAGCGCTTTTGAACCTGCGACAAATCGTCCTCGTAACCAGGCAATTCGTTCCCATGCTTCTTTGGACGCTTGATAATATTCTTCATATTCTTCAAGCGAAAATGTCAACGGCGCACTTCGTCCCCAAGGCCTTAAATTTAAGTCAACACGATATAAAAAACCATCTTCAGTATTCTCGGTTAATAAGCGACAAAATCGACGTATATGTTGCGTGTAATACTGATGCATTTCATGACGTTTTCTATCATCACTATCCTGAAGCACAAAAATAATATCTATATCAGAACTGTAATTTAACTCATTAGCGCCAAGCTTACCCAACGCCATAATCGCAATATCGTTTTCGAAATCAAAATCGCTGGACTCTTTAGCAACTAATTTGTGTCCGCTCTGAATTACAGTATCTGCCAAATGGCTTAGACTGGACAATACCGTTTCATAAGGGCATATATTGCACACGTCCATCCATGTGATTTGCAACAAAGAACGATATTTAAACAAGCGCAATTCATTAACATCGGAAATATTATTAATGTCTTGTCTTTTGTATGAAGTTCCAATTAATGAAACCGCCTCGGGATGACGATGCAAAAAATTAGCTAAAAATCGGGATATCCCTAGTATTTTAATCAATCCCGATTTTTGCACCTCACTAAACTCGTTAATTATGCGAGCCGACTCTTCATCATCAAGCAATACTTGCAACCGGTTTGAAGTTATATCGGGATCTACAGTTTGCTCGATGATCTTATCGAGTTCCATAAGGAGATGTACTTAAAGTCGCTGTCTAAAGCTTATTGTAGATCTCACTTCCCTTTTCCTTAAACTCTTTCGACATATCATCCATGCCTTTTTTTATCGCATCATCCATATTTTCCATGCCTTGTTGATCTGCATAATCTCTAACATCTTGAGAAATCTTCATAGAACAAAAATTAGGCCCGCACATCGAACAAAAATGTGCAATCTTGTGACCTTCTTTCGGTAGGGTTTCGTCATGAAAATCTTTAGCTCTATCCGGATCTAGACCAAGATTGAACTGATCTTCCCAACGGAACTCGAAACGCGCTTTTGATAAAGCGTTATCTCTTAATTGTGCAGTAGGATGACCTTTTGCCAAATCAGCGGCATGGGCTGCGATCTTGTAGGTAATAATGCCTTCTTTAACATCATCCTTATTTGGCAAACCCAAATGTTCTTTAGGTGTGACATAACATAACATTGCCGTGCCATACCAGCCGATCATCGCTGCACCGATAGCAGATGTAATATGATCATAGCCTGGCGCAATGTCTGTCGTCAGCGGTCCTAATGTATAAAAAGGTGCTTCGTGACATTCATCCATCTCTTTATCGATGTTTTCTTTAATCATATGCATAGGCACATGACCAGGACCTTCTATCATGACTTGTACATCATGTTTCCAGGCAATCTTGGTTAACTCACCCAAGGTCTTTAATTCTGAAAACTGAGCTTCATCATTCGCATCAGCTAAAGAACCCGGGCGCAATCCATCACCTAAAGAGAAAGCAACATCATACTTTTTCATTAATTCGCAGATTTCTTCAAAATGGGTGTAAAGAAAGTTTTCTTTATGGTGCGCTAGACACCACTTGGCTAGAATAGAACCACCGCGAGATACAATTCCAGTCACGCGTTTTGCCGTTAAGGGAATATAAGCCAAACGAACACCCGCATGGATAGTAAAATAATCAACGCCCTGCTCGGCTTGCTCAATCAATGTATCCCGATAAATTTCCCATGTTAGGTCCTCTGCTTTACCATTCACTTTTTCCAGCGCTTGATAAATAGGAACGGTGCCTATCGGTACCGGTGAATTTCTCACTATCCATTCTCGAGTTTCATGAATATTTTTACCCGTTGAAAGATCCATCACCGTGTCGGCACCATGGCGAATCGACCACGTCATTTTTTCTACTTCTTCTTCTATAGTTGAGCCTAAAGCTGAATTACCGATGTTGGCATTAATCTTTACCAAAAAATTACGCCCAATAATCATCGGTTCTGATTCAGGGTGATTAATATTATTAGGAATAATAGCGCGTCCAGCCGCGACTTCATCTCGAACAAACTCGGGGGTCACCTCTTCCGGTAATGTGCTTTGCCAAGGCGTCCCCGCATGCCGTTTAAGTAATGTTGCATCTTTATATTCATTCAGACGTTGATTTTCTCGAATCGCGATAAACTCCATCTCTGGAGTGATAATTCCTTTTTTCGCGTAATGCATTTGAGTAACATTGGCGCCAGCTTTAGCTTCGCGAGGCTTTGGTGGCTGTGCATAACGTAATTTTTGTAATTCCGGGTCATTTAGACGCTCAACTCCGAAATCAGAGCTAGGTCCGCTAAGTTCCTGGGTGTCATTCCGTTCAACAACCCATTGCGCCCTCAATGGCTGTAAGCCTTTACGAATATCGATATCGACTACTGGGTCAGTATAAGGACCCGATGTGTCATAAACGGTGATCGGCGTATTTTCTTCAAGGCCATTTTGAGTTTGAGTTGGAGAACAGGAAATTTCCCTCATTGGTACACGAATGTCAGGTCTGGAACCAATAACGTGTATTTTTTTCGAATTAGGGATTGCCTCGACAGCTTTTTTGTCCACTGTCGCGGTATTACTCAGGATGGAATCAGGTATTGCACTCATTAAAAATAGCCTCTTTCATATGAAAAGAATTATAATTACGAGCGCCAATGGCAAGATGCTTGCTTCCCTACGCTGGTACTAACCAGATCAGGTCAAGGGTCAATCTCAGCCCACAAAGGCGCCCCTAGCTTGGTGACATGCTATATAATACGATTACTAACTACAACCACATTTAAATAGACGCTAAGAGATATAAAGATATGGATTTTAAACAAGCCCGTTTTAATATGATTGAACAACAAATCCGAACCTGGGAGGTGCTCGACCAGGAGGTATTGGATCTCTTGAACGAAATTCATCGCGAAGAATTTATTCCTGAGTCATACCAAAACCTTTCGTTTGCAGACACTTCGATCCCCATAGGTCATGGTCAAACCACAATGGCACCAAAATTCGAGGCCAAGATTCTCCAATCTCTAGACGTCAATCCCGATGAATCCGTACTGGAGATCGGGACCGGCTGTGGCTATTTCACCGCCCTACTTGCAAGCTCAGCAAAACATATTAGAAGTGTAGATATTTTTCCAGACTTTATCGATACCGCTAGAGAGAAAATTGCAAAAACCAAACTCACTAATATTGAACTGGAAAACTGTGATGTCTATTCGTTGTTAGAAAAAACAGAATGCTATGATGTCGTTGTATTTACCGCTTCGTTACCATCAATAGATGAACGTTTCCTCAGCTTATTGAACAACAATGGACGTCTGTTTGTCATTGTTGGTGAAGCACCAGCCATGGAAGCGCGATTGTATACAAAGCACAATGAGTCTAGTTGGTCATATGACAGTTTATTTGAAACCGATTTGCCAGCATTGATTGGAGCTAAACAAAGAGACGAATTTGAATTCTAGTATTTTATGAAATCAATCACTCCAGAGATACTTAAAACAAAACTTGAAGCAGGTGAAAAACCGTGTCTGCTTGATGTACGTGAGGTATGGGAATACGATTTATGTAATATTGACGGCTCCACAAATATTAGCATGTCAAATATAGAACAAATATTAAATGACTTTAAACCAGATGATGAAATAATCGTTATTTGCCATCACGGCATGCGTAGTTTTCAAGTAGCTAGTTATTTAGAAGGAGAAGGTTATAGTAATATAACAAACCTGGAAGGCGGCGTTGATGCCTGGGCCAGGACTGTTGATACAGCTATGGTTCAATATTGATAGTTATTCAATATCAATCATAAAAACAACTTAAAGTAAGAATTCCCTCAGCATGAATACAACTAGCCTTTTAATAAAAGCATATTGCCTTGCGCTATGTCTCCAGGTATCGGCGAATAGCCTTGGAGCAGATTTATTACATGTCTATAAACTGGCTGAAAAAAATGATCAGGAATACTTACAGGCCTTAGCTTCTCATCGGGCAGTACTTGAATCGCGTCCCCAAGCTCTATCACTATTACTTCCAGCTATAAACCTTAGTGCAGACACGACACGCAATGACCAAGATATCTCGTCTAGCGGGGCAGCTATAGGCTCTAGTGGAGAGGTTAATTTCAATAGCCGCGGTTACCGCTTAAGTATTACGCAACCATTATTCAGGCGCGACAGATTTATCGCTCTCGATCAAGCAGACAGTGAGATAAAGCAAGCTGAGGCTGAGCTCATTGAGGCGCAACAAGAATTAGTTATCAGAATAGCCGAGCGTTATTTTGATATTTTGGCCAATATTGACAACCTTGAGTTTGCACAAGCAGAGGTTAAATCGCTGAGTCGACAACTTGAACAAGCCAATCAACGGTTCGAGGTTGGTCTGAGCGCGATCACCGACGTGCATGAGGCACAGGCAGGATATGATTTGGCTGTGGCACAAGAAATTCAGGCGCGTAATGCCATCGATAATTCGCAGGAAGCGATGCGTGAATTGACTGGTGACTACATAACAGAATTTAATCAATTAGGAGAGTCCATGCCGCTAGTCAGCCCAGAGCCTCTAGCGATAGAAAATTGGACACAATTATCTTTAGATCAAAATCTGGGGGTCATCGCATCACGTCACGCTGCTGAAACAGCTAGAAACGAGGTGAAACGACAATCTGCGGGGCACTTACCTACACTTGATCTGGTGGCAGCAGAGACATATGACTCCTCTGGCGGTCGTTTTGGTTCCACAAAACAACACGCCTCTTCCATCGGCCTTGAACTAAATATTCCAATCTATTCAGGCGGATTAGTCAGTTCTCAAACTCGAGAAGCACATGAGAATTATAATATAGCCATGTATTCTCTTGAGCGGGCCAGGCGTTCTGCACAAAGATCGACTAGAGAAGCATACCTGGGTGTAATATCAGGTATAAGTCGAGTACAAGCATTAAAACAAGCTGTTATATCAAGTGAAACAGCTTTAAAAGCGACAGAAGCAGGATTTGAAGTCGGAACACGAACTGCTGTGGATGTTGTCGCATCACAACGTGCCACATCTGAAGCACGGCGTAATTATAGTCAGGCAAAATACGACTATTTAATTGATACACTTAGTCTAAAACAAGCTGCGGGAACATTATCTACCGAAGATCTTGAACTTATCAATGCATGGTTAACTAACTAAATAAAATGACATTAAAAAACAGATCTAATCTTTTATGTGATATCGATGATAGCTGCCTCATCATCATTGATGTTCAAGAAAAGTTAACTACCGCTATACCGGATAAAGTAATAAATCGCTTAAGAAAAAACACAGCTATATTATTGAATGCCGCAAATGAATTAAACGTTCCTGTTAGCACAACAGAACAATATCCGAAAGGGCTTGGAAAAACTGAAGCATTTATTACACAAAGCCTTTCTGACTCATCGCCAACTTTTGAAAAGTCCCGTTTTTCTTGCTTAGGCGCCGATGGTTTCACGAAGTACCTGTCCGAACTCAACAAAAAACAAATCATAATTGCCGGGCTAGAGGCACATATTTGTGTATTCCAAAGTGCGATTGATCTTGAACAAGCGGGTTTTGATGTTTATGTTGTGATTGACGCCATTGCTTCTAGAGAATTCACCAGCTACGAATCAGCATTAACACGATTAAAACAAGCCAACGTCAATTTATTAAATACTGAGTCAGTCCTGTTTGAGTGGTTACGAGGTGATTCACACGAAAAATTTAAAACGATTAGTAAGCTAATAAATTAATTCACACCTGAGCGAATTAAAAAGCGCCAATATTTACCAAATAGCCCCATTTGGCTAACACTTAACCCAACGCATGCGCTTAAGATAGCTGCAGCGAAAATTGTCCTTCCTTCAAGGTTTTCACTATTAGAAAAAACTATGAGTAGCATTGTAAACACTGCTGCTACAACACCACCTATCTTTTCATTGAACGTTTTTTGAATATGATTTATTACTTTTGTTTGAGATAAAAAACCTGGCGTTATGAAAGAAATGAGCAACAACAGAACAACGCCAGAATATATGATGCCATCAATTGATTCAGAGGGGATGTATGTTGGCGTGCCGCTATACAACAATACTCCTAAATAGATACAGGCCAATAGAGCCAAACATTCCATGCTTAAGATAAAAAGGAAGAATGGTGTAATCCTGAAACCAAACAGCTTTAACATATGGACTCTCTCTTGTAGTTGAGGCTAAATTACAAGGAGTATCGCAATCCGTGTGCCATCCAGTAGATATGCTCAGATTCAACTATTTTAGTACAGAGTTAAACATTTTTAATGTATTTAAGAACAAGGGTTTAGCTAATTAACCTGGCTTTTATGTTAAAACAAAAATGGCTAATTCATGCTTTTCTAATATTAAATATTTCTCGAATTTCGTCGTTTTTCTGAGACGATTTTAGAGAATAATTTAACTCAGATCTTCGATGGCACTTAATAGAGTTGCTTTTTTGATGGGCTTACTGAGATGGGAATCACACCCGGCAGCCATGCACTTATCAATTTCTTCTCTTATAGCATGCGCTGTTAATGAAATTATTTTTGTGCGGTTCTTAACATTCGATTTTTCCCACTCTCTTATTAGTCGAGTCGCTTCGTGTCCATCCATTACCGGCATTTGCACATCCATCAAGACCAGGTCATAGGTATTTTGTTTAAACAACTCTACTGCAATAGAACCATTTTCTGCTTCATCTAAACTATACGGCGTTTTCTTCAAGTAGGCTTTGATAAGCATACGATTATCAGGATTATCTTCAACTAATAAGATATGTTTTGCAGTTGCTTCTTCTTTAGGCCCGCCCTCGCGTACATCATCAACAAGACTTTCATCTTTTTTATTAATAATCTTATTAACTTCTCTCAACAATTCATTTCGTTTAATCGGCTTTAGCAACGTACTATTAATGTTCATAGATTTTGCTTGTTTTGAGTGCTCAGCCATATCTTTTGGATTTACCAACAATATTACTTTGTTGCATATATTTTCAGAAGATAATATCGATTTAATTTTTTCATCTAAAAGTGCCTGTCGGCTTTCAATCAATACTATTTCAAAGCCTGATACTTGATTTTCAAAACCCGCTACATCGGTGATAGAAGTTGCGGTAAGACAGTTTGCCCCGGAAGCAACCATCTGCTCTTCTATCTTCAAACAATTGGTCTCTCGAGAATCAATGATAATGATGTTTTTATCGGTGAACCCCTGCTTTATGACCGAGCGTTGTGTTTGCTCTGGCAAGACCGCATTAACAAAGAACGTACTGCCTTTATTTACATCACTTTCTACCCATATAGATCCATCCATCATTTCAGTCAGCCGCTTAGAAATGGTTAGTCCCAAACCAGTTCCACCATATTTACGTGTTGTTGATGCATCAGCTTGTGTAAAACTGGAGAAGATAGCCTCCAATTTATCCTTTGGGATTCCAATCCCTGTATCACTAACAGAGAAGAGCAAACATGCATCATCCTGTTTTTTGGGATCAATAGAGAGTGAAACTACGATTTCTCCTTCCTCCGTAAATTTCAACGCATTACTGATCAGGTTCAAGACAATCTGTTTTAACCTGCCTGGATCACCAATACGATTTACATTTAGATTCGGGTCTACACGGGTAATGATTTCAATGCCCTTATCAGCCGCCTGCAGCGCATAGATTTCAGCGACTTCCTCTATAAGCTCCATGATATTAAAGGGGATCTTTTCTAAAGCAAGTTGGTCTGCTTCAATTTTTGAAAGGTCAAGAATATCGTTAACCAGACTCAATAAGGCATCACCTGCCTTTCTAAATACACTAACATAACGGCTCTGTTCATCTGTCAGTCGCGTTTCAGACATTAAGTCACTCATGCCAATAATGGCATTCAACGGAGTTCTTATCTCGTGACTCATGCTTGCGAGAAATTCTGACTTCATCCGTACCGACTCAAGTGCTTCATCTCTGGCAATGGCAAGTTCCTTTGTTTGTTCTTCAACTTTTTTCTCAATAACAGTATTTCTTGTTTTTAACTCTTCTTCCTGCTTAATCCTTGCGCTAACCAATCCAAATAACATCATTAATATACCGACACAAATTAGTGTTGCGACTAGTAGTAAATGATATTCAAGATCTGAAAAATAAAGATCTTTTTCAATTATAATTTTTATGGAATATGGTGGGAGTTGAATAAGCTTTTCTTCAACAAGGGTCTCAACCTTCCATGACTTCTTTATTGCTTTCTTGTTTGGATCATTAAAATATAGTAACTGCCGTCCATACAAGTTCGAAGTATCACTAAACATAGTAATCGTCAGGCTACTATTAGCACCTTTATCACCTAATAATTTAGTTGGTGACACCAGTACAGAAACCATACCTTTTACAATGCCATCATATTTCTTTTTCTTAATTGATGACTGATTTTCCTGACTGTAAATTGCTTTAAATAGCCAATACTTCCGATCCGGGTCGCGTTCTAAATCTGGTGGCGCGGGAACGACTGAACTGGTAGATATCGATGTATCGATGGCATCTATGTATCTAGGGTCACTATAGATATCATCGCCAATTTTAATCCTCTTCTTTCCACGCGCAGACTCATAAACCAGGCGGAATTCATTAACCCAGTCATCACCTGCAAAGTCATAATAATTGATCGCTTCGATATGTTTATAGCGTTCGAGGATGTCGCTAGTAAATGAATCAAACTGTTCCGGCATGATCTCATTATTTGAGCTGATAAAAGCGGCGACATTATTAGTAACATCATTGCCCGTTAGGACATTACTCGCCACTGCCTGTTGAATAGATAGAATTTCAAAATGAAAATCCTTTTGCTTCCGCTCGATAGCAGCTTTCCATGTGCTTTGCATTAACGTAATGCTAAAGGCAAGACCCAGTAAGAATGTGATTACATAGGTAGATCTCGTTGAGATAGAACGATCATCTTCTTTTTTCAAAATAACACCTTTGATTATTTAGGCATATTCAATTTCTATTCGTTGAAGATAATCATCAAGCTGGTTAATTTTTTCAATAATTTTATCTGCATCACTTTCCTTTGCAGCTGACTCAATTTCTGCGCCGAGTTCAGACATAAGGTCAAAGCCATATCCACCTCCAACACCTTTAGTGCTATGACCTATTGATTGAATTTCCACAAAATTCTTATCATCTAATGAAGAACGTAATTTTGCTATATCAGCATTTCGATTTTCAAGAAAGCCGGGGATCAGTTCTTCGAGATCCGGGTCCACTTGAATTATAATTTTTTCATCCGACATAATTTAAAACCAGGTAAATTAATTAACTTCTTTTTCAGCATGCTTTTTATCACGAAACGATGCTGGTTCAATATTATATTGATTTAATAACTTATAAAACTCAGTACGGTTACGCCCGGCAATTTTAGCTGCATTAGCGACATGCCCATGTGTAATACGTAAAACACTTAATAAATAACCCCTCTCAAATGCTTGCTTGGACTCCTTAAGCGTTTGCATGTGTATAGGGTCATCATGTACTGCTTTCTTCACCAGACTCAGAGGAATAGTTTTATTTTTCGATAACGTTGCGCATAAATCTATCACATTCATTAATTGCCTAACGTTACCTGGCCACGGCATACTCACCAGATATTTCATTGCATCAGGAGAAAACTTTTTATAATCTTGTTTATTATTTTTTGCGTATTTAGCCAGAAAATGTTCTATAAGCGGTGGAATATCATCGGTACGTTCCGCAAGGTTTGGTATTTCCAATGGGACAACTTTTAATCGATAATAAAGATCTTCTCTAAAGTCACCCTTCTCTACCGCTTCCTCAAGATTTTTATGCGTCGCAGATATCAACCTCACATCTATTGGATATGTTTTTGTAGAACCCACCGGGCGCACTTCAAAGTCTTGCAACACTCTCAGTAATTTAACCTGCAAAGCAAGGGGCATGTCACCAATTTCATCCAATAAAATTGTTCCGCCATTAGCGGCCTGAAATAATCCTTCATGTTTAACGTTTGCCCCGGTAAAGGCCCCTTTTTCATGACCAAACAGTTCTGACTCAAGTAATTGCTCAGGGATTGCGCCGCAATTTACAGCTATAAACCGATGACTCCGCCTGGAACTTGCTTGATGAATAGCCTTGGCTATAACCTCTTTTCCTGAACCAGTTGCCCCTGAAATAAAGACCGAAACATCATTGTCTGCAACCAGACTAGCCATCTCAATGATGTCAGACATCTCCTTACTCTTATAAATAATATTTTTTGTACATTCGTTCAAAATTGATTTATTGATAAGACTGGGTGTAACCCTTTTAACAGTCTCCAGAAATTCTTTTTGGTTTATTGGTTTGGTTAAAAATGCGGATGTCCCTAAATGCATTGCTTTAATTGCATCTGGAATTTGAGCTTGGCCACTAAGCATAACCACAGGTAATAAAGGATCATCATTATGCAGCTCTGTTAATAACGCCATACCATCCATACCTTCCATGTATAAATCAGTTATAACTAAATCTGGTTTATAAATACCGACCAAATTTAACGCTTCCAAACCTGATAAAGCACGTTTAACATCGAATTTTTCAGTTGTCAGCCAGGTTTCCAGTAAATTAAGCACATCATTATCATCATCAACTATTAATACTTTTACGTTAGGTTCTGATTTTTTAATTGTCATAGGCATGTTGCTTCCGGTTATTTTCAAAGAACAGCATCTTAAAAATTAAAACATAATTCATTGCTGGGTTATATTTGTTTATAAATCAGACAAATAGTATCTAGTTTTCATCTTTTTTTTAATTTCTTATCACTCAACTGTGACCGATTTAGCAAGATTTCTCGGTTGATCGATATCCGCTCCTTTAATTACTGCTACATAATAGGCTAACAGCTGTAATGGGATGGTATAAAGTATAGGGGCCATATAGTCATAAACAACATTTATATTGATCACAGAAACACCTTCCGTCGATTCTACCTCACTCTCCTTATCTGCAAACAAGTACAATTTGCCACCACGCGCTTTCACTTCTTGTAAGTTTGATTTGAGTTTTTCCAAAAGATTATTGTTTGGAGCAACAGCAACAACCGGCATGTCATCGTCAACCAAAGCTAGTGGTCCGTGCTTTAATTCTCCTGCAGCATAGGCTTCAGCATGTATATAGGAGATTTCTTTTAGCTTCAATGCACCTTCCATTGCAATGGGCAAAAAGCTACCGCGACCAAGGAATAAGGCATGGTGTTTATCAGCAAAATCTTTGGCCATCATCTCGATTTCTTCTTTATGGTGAAGTAATTGATTTACACGACCAGGCAAACTCTCGAGTTGCTTTACAAATGTATTTTCTTCTTCTTCTGAAAGCTTGTTGTGCTTTGCTATAGCAACGGTCATTAAAAACAATGCGACAAGTTGCGTGGTAAATGCCTTGGTAGAAGCGACACCAATTTCTGGCCCTGCGTGAGTTAAAAACACTAGCTCAGATTCTCTCGTTAATGAACTCTCAGCAACATTACAGATAGCGAGCGTACTTAAAAAACCTGACTGTTTTGCTAATTGCAAAGCGGCTAGTGTGTCTGCGGTTTCTCCCGATTGTGAAATAGTGACAAATAATGTGTTGTCAGTCACAACCGAATTTCGGTATCGGTACTCACTTGCGATTTCAACATGACAAGGTATTTGTGCAATTTCTTCCATCCAGTAAGCCGCGATTAAACCGGCATGATAGCTGGTTCCGCATGCCACGATTTTAACTGATTCTACCTGAGCAAATATTGCGTCTGCATCCTGTCCAAATTCACTAGTAATTATTTGCCCATCTTTAAGTCGGCTTTCTAATGATTCTGCAATAGCATTTGGTTGAGAAAAGATTTCCTTCAACATGTAGTGGCGATAACCTGCCTTATCAGCGACATCAGCATTCAACTCAGACACGTTTAGTGGTCGCTCTACAACGTTTAATTCTGCATCATAGATGGTCAATTTATCGCGCGTTATATCCGCAATATCGCCGTCTTTCAGAAAAATAAATTGTTGTGTTACCGGTAATAGAGCAAAAACATCAGAAGCAATAAAATATTCGCCAATACCAACACCAATAACTAATGGGCTACCATTTTTCGCTGCTACCAACCGTTCCGGGTCAGCGTTATTGATAACGCCCAGAGCATAAGCGCCTTGTAGTTGTTTTGTAGTATTAAAGACAGCTCGCAAAAAGTCAGGAGTGGATTGCAAAGCCTCATAGACCGCATTTACGACGACCTCTGTATCTGTTTCTGAGTTAAATTCAAACCCTGACGCACTTTGCCGTTCACGTAATTCATCATGGTTTTCAATTATTCCATTATGAACCAGTGCAACTTGATCCCGACAGATATGTGGGTGGGCATTGTTGACATTTGGTTTACCGTGAGTAGCCCAACGTGTGTGAGCGATACCGGTTCCACCATTTAGAGGTGATGTTTGATGTTCTTTGAGAAGCTCATTAACTTTTCCCTGAACTCGTATACGCTGCAATCCTTTATCATGACTTATAATCGCTAATCCTGCTGAATCATACCCGCGATACTCAAGTCTTTTTAAACCTTCAAGTAAAACCGGAGAAACATCTCGTTGAGCAACCGCACCGACTATTCCACACATAAGTTATTCTTTATTTTTTATCGATATACGTGTCATGACTCATGAAGCGTTTATCTTCATCCAGTATAAATTCATTGGCCTCTATTTTCGCATGCATCTGTTGATTTGGCGATAAATTACCTGAGGCAGCAAGCACTTGAATCTGTCGCGCTGCTTTCTGATTGCCTTGTTGTGATGCCGCGAAATACCATTTATAAGCTTCCTGGTTACTTCTTTGTATCCCGCGCCCAAAGTTAATCATATCTCCATAGTTTCTCTGAGCATCAGCATGCCCCGCTTTTGCGGCACGTTCATACCATTCAAGAGATTTTTTGTAGTCTTTTTTGACACCAAAACCTAAGTAGTAAAGTATACCTAGGTAGTTTTGCGCATCAGCATCGCCCGATTCGGCCAAAGGCATCCATAGTGTATATGCAGTCTCATAATCTCCATTTTCGAACGCTTTTTTTGGATCTGTTTCTTTTCCACATCCTGTCACTAATAAAACGGTTAATAAGAGAAATAGACTTAATCTAGATTTTTTCATGATATTTTGATGCGTCGTATTTTAACTCATTTTCAATTATGGTCGGGGCGAGAGGATTCGAACCTCCGACCCCCTGCACCCCATGCAGGTGCGCTACCAAGCTGCGCTACGCCCCGTTGTGAATTGAATGATACTAACTAAAGACAAGAGTTTCGGCTACTGTCTGTGCTCAGTAGTCAAAATTTAAAAATCGGAATAAACGAGAACGAGTTGACTAGAATATACGTAAGTTAGCGTCTTAACAGATCTAAAACTTCTTCTAATTCAGTTCTAAGCTGCTTAATAATCTGCTGACTTTGATTTGAATCATCTTTAGCCTCATCACCAGAAAGACGTTGCCTTGCTCCGCCGATAGTAAAACCTTGTTCATAGAGCAAACTTCTTATTTGCCTAATCAAGATCACATCATGGCGCTGATAATAACGTCTATTACCACGTCGCTTCAGTGGCTTTAGTGATGGAAACTCTTGCTCCCAATACCGTAAGACATGTGGCTTAACAGCACAGAGGTCACTAACCTCTCCTATTGTAAAATAACGTTTACCGGGTATCGCCGGTAATTCACTATTGTTGGACGCTTCCAGCATATGCTTCTACTCGTGCCTTTAATTTTTGGCCCGGACGAAATGTCACTACGCGCCGAGCGCTAATAGGAATTTCTTCACCCGTTTTCGGGTTACGTCCAGGACGTTGATTTTTATCTCTCAAATCAAAATTCCCGAAACCGGAAAGTTTGACCTGATTCCCTGATTCTAGAGCGGAACGAATTTCTTCAAAGAACATTTCTACAATTTCCTTAGCTTCACGTTTATTCAAGCCAAGTTCTTCGTATAATTTTTCCGCCATTTCAGCTTTTGTCAGTGCTGCCATATTATTCTCTCAGTTTTGCACCGAAATTATTATTTAGTCCATCTACCACCTTTTCCATGATGGCTTCAACCTCTTCATCCTTAAGAGTGCTAGAAGTTGCTTGAAAGGTCAAGCCTAAAGCAAGACTTTTTTTCCCCTTTTCAATACCTTCCCCTTGATACACGTCAAATAACTCTAGGTTAGTCAGTAAGTCCGTCCCAGCATTTCTCGCGCATCTCAGAACATCTTCAAGCAATATTTTCTCATCGATGACGATCGAAACGTCTCTTTTAACAGACGGAAATTTAGAGATCCTCTTATAATGCGTTTTTTTCTGCTTTAGTATTCTTTTTATATTAAATTCAAATAGATATACGTTGTCAGGGAGATCGAGATCAACACATATTTTCGGGTGTAGGCGGCCAAAACAACCTGCATTTTTACCCCTGACATAAACGTCTACGGCTTGACCAGGGTGTAAGATACTGGATTCGCTGGTTTCCATTTTGATATCGTCTACATCGAACGAGGCAAGGATAAACGCCTCAACATCATTTTTTATATCATAGAAATCAGAAGAGATATTATCCTTATCCCATTGTTTTTCATTAATATTACCATGTATTAATCCTGCAACATGAGACTCTTGTTTAAGGTCTTCTTCGTTGTTAAAGACAAGGCCTGTCTCGAAGATCCGCAACCTTTCTTGTTGTCGTTTAATATTGTATTGCAATGTATTCAGTAATCCCGGCAGCAGACTTGTTCGCATTTCAGAAAGCTCTGGTGCAATCGGGTTAGAAAGCAATAAATTATTCTTATTGTTCAATAACTTATTTAGATTTGGATCAATAAAACTATATGTGATGACCTCATGATAATCACGATTTACCAGGACTTCTCGTATGCGTTTGATCGTCTCATGATACTCATTTGGGACTCGCATTTTTAATTTATTGCTGGGAGCAGAAACAGGAATAGCGTCGTAACTGTAAATCCGCGCGAGTTCTTCTATAAGATCGACCTCAATATTTATATCGAAACGATGTGAAGAAGCAACTGTATTCCATTGATTATTATGATAATTACAACTCATTCCTAAATTCGTAAACGTATCAGTCACGAACTGTTCGTCTAATTCAATACCTAATATGCGTTTAATTTGAGCTTTTCGAAGAATGACCTCTTTGTTTTTTGGTAATTCATCAACGCTCAAGGCTTCAACGACAGGTCCTGCCTGTCCTCCGCATATTTGGAGAACTAATTCCGTAGCGCGTTCTATCGCTTTAGATTGAAGTTCAGGGTCTACTCCCCGTTCAAAACGATGGGATGAATCTGTATGCAAACCATATTGGCGCGCCTCACCACTAATTTGCTTTGGCGCGAAAAAGGCACTTTCAAGAAAAATATTTTGCGTCGTGGTACTAACTGCACTCTCAAAACCACCCATAACACCGGCCATTGCTATTGGGCCCGATTCGTCGGTTATCAGCAATGTATCTGACTTCAGATCAATCTCAGATTCATCCAACAGCTTTATCTTTTCTCCGCTTTTAGGCAGCCTGACCTCAATTTCACCACGTAAAACGTCATTATCGAACGCATGCATCGGCTGCCCAAATTCGAGCATGACAAAATTAGTGATATCTACAGCAATATTAATGCTTCTAATACCCGAACGTCTAAGCTTCTCAGTCAGCCAAAGTGGCGATTTGACCGTTGTATCCACATTCTCTATGACTCTACCGAGATATTTCGGGCAAGCTGAAACGGCTGAGAGTTTGACATTACGACTAGTAGAGGTCGTGGCATCACTTTTTTGAACTTCAGGGACGCTGAAATCGACCTGATTGAACACGGCTACTTCACGAGCAATACCCATGATACTAAGGCAATCACCACGATTGGGGGTCAGCGATATCTCAATGATATTATCGTCACTATCTATTACTTCAGTAAGAGGCTTACCAACAGGCTCATCTATTGATAAATCCATGATCCCTTCATGATCATCGCCCAATCCTATTTCTTTGGCAGAGCAAAGCATCCCTGTTGATGTAACACCCTTTAGTGAGACAGGCTTCAATTCACCCATGCCTGGTAGGCTCGCACCAACCTTGGCTAGGACTGTCCGCATTCCTTGTCTGACATTAGCGGCACCACAAACAATAGTTAGTAATGCCTTGTCACCACAATCGACCTCGCATATCTGGAGCTTATCGGCATCGGGGTGTTTCGAGACGGTTTTAACCTCTGCGACAACCAAACCATCAAACGCGGGACAGGCCGGCTCAATACCATCGACCTCAAGACCCGCCATAGTCAATTGGTGCATAAGTGTTTCGGTGTTTACATCAGGATTCACAAACTCCCTTAACCATTTTTCACTGAATTTCATATGTTATACATCCCTTCAATGAAACTGTTTAAGAAAGCGCAAATCATTATCAAAAAACATTCTCAGGTCATCCACACCATAGTAAAGCATGGCCAAACGCTCTACTCCCATACCAAATGCAAGACCAGTATACTTTTCAGGATCTACACCCACATTTTTTAAGACATTGGGATGCACCATTCCACAACCAAGCACCTCTAACCAACCTCTTTCACCCATGATATCCACCTCAGCAGAGGGTTCGGTAAAGGGAAAATAAGAAGGTCGGAAACGTATCTGTAATTCCTTCTCGAAAAAGATCTCTAGAAAATCAACCAACATACCTTTTAGATCGGCAAAAGTAACCGATTCATCGACGATGAGCCCTTCTACTTGATGAAACATCGGCGTATGGGTCATGTCTGAGTCACATCTATAGACGCGGCCAGGGGCAATAAACCGAAAAGGCGGCTTGTCATTTTGCATGACGCGTATTTGTACCGATGAGGTGTGTGTTCTAAGCAATCTACCATCTGGAAAGTAGAAGGTATCGTGCATAGCGCGAGCCGGATGGTGTTCAGGAATATTTAAGGCTTCAAAGTTGTGATAATCATCCTCAACCTCCGGTCCTTCGGCAACATCAAAACCAATTTGCTGAAACAGTGACTCAATCCGTTGCAAGGTTAATGTGATCGGGTGTAAACCAGCTCGTTTATTTCCACGTCCTGGCAGAGTGACGTCTAAACGGCCTTTCTCGATAATTTCCTTGAGCCGCTCATTTTCCAGTAAGGTTTTTCGTGCATCTATTGCGTTTTGCACCGCTACTTTTGCAAGGTTAATGACTTGACCTGCTTGAGGCCTTTCTTCTGCGGGGAGTTTGCCAAGCTGTTTTAATTGTTGTGTGAGTTGGCCTTTTTTCCCAAGATAATCAACTCTAATGAGATCAAGTTGAGAAAGATCAGATGCGGAATCTATCTCTGCAATTGCCTGGACTTTTAGTTTCTCAGTATTATTCACGTTTGTATCCAATATATCGTCGCTACAGACTACTTAGCTCGGGCATCTGACTTCACTCAAACGCCACATCCATACAATCGTATTCTCTCACGACCTACTGTACATTCATGTACATAAAAAAAGGGAAAGGTTAAGCCTTTCCCTTTTTTGAATCACTATAAAAAAGCTTAATGGGTGAGGCTGGCCTTGGCCTGTTCAGCTAAAGCGCCAAAAGCATTTTTATCAAATACTGCAATGTCAGCCAGTACTTTACGATCAACTTCAACTGATGCCTTGTTCAACCCATCAATAAAGCGGCTGTAAGAAAGCCCATGAACTCGAGCAGCGGCATTAATTCGCGTGATCCAAAGCGAACGAAACTGTCTTTTACGTTGGCGTCGATCTCGGTATGCATATTGTCCCGCCTTGGTAACGGCTTGCTTGGCAACTCGAAATATATTTTTTCGACGACCGCTATAACCTTTTGCCTGGTCAATTATCTTCTTGTGTCTGGCGTGTGCGGTAACACCACGTTTTACTCTGGGCATTGCTTCAATTCCTCTCTATAAATACGGAACCATTCGGGCAACTGCCTTCTGGTCACTATCATGAACTGCAAGCATTCCGCGTAACTGACGTTTACGTTTCGTGCTCTTTTTAGTCAAAATATGGCTACGGTGTGACTGGCCATGTTTAAACTTTCCCGATGCAGTACGTGAAAATCGCTTTGCAGCACCGCTGTTTGATTTCATCTTGGGCATTTCAATAACTCCAATTTCAAAATTCTTAATCTATTTATTTCTTTGAGGCCAAAACCATGACCATTTGTCGACCTTCCATCTTTGGAAATTGCTCAACAGTTCCGTATTCTTCCAGATCGGCTTCTATCCTCTTCAACATCTTAGTTCCTAATTCCTGGTGCACCATTTCTCTACCACGAAACCGGAGTGTAATCTTCGCCTTATCACCGTTGCTCAAGAATTTAATTAAATTCTTTAACTTTATCTGGTAATCACCATCTTCGGTGCCAGGTCTAAACTTAACTTCTTTAATATGTATCTGCTTTTGCTTCTTTTTAGCAGCGTGTTTTTTCTTGTTCTGCTCGAATATGAATTTTCCGTAATCCATGACCCGACAAACAGGTGGCTCTGAATTGGGTACAATTTCAACCAGATCTAACTCGGAGTCTTCAGCGATTTGTTGTGCTTCACTTATTGACACGACACCTACTTGTTCACCCTCTGCATTTATTAACCTCACCTCTGGTGAAGTTATGTCTTCATTGAGGCGTGTCTGTTTTTCTGCGCTGATAAATTATTCCTCCAAATTATTGCGACCAAGACGCGCAATATCGCCGTTTAATCGTTCGGTAAGCTTTTCAAGAGACATTGCCCCCAGGTCTTCACCGTCACGAGTCCGCACCGCGACAGTATTCTCATCCTGTTCACGCGCACCCAGAATAATTTGGTAGGGAACACGTTGCATTGCGTGGTCGCGGATTTTAAGCCCGATCGTCTCATTTCTCAAGTCAACTTCGACTCTAAAGCTCTGGTTTTGCAAGATTTCTGCTACTTTTTTTGCATATTCACTTTGTTTTTCCGTAATTGATATCACAACCGCCTGAATTGGTGCCAACCAAACCGGAAAAGCGCCCGCATAATTCTCTATCAAAATACCGATAAATCGTTCCATCGATCCCACAATGGCGCGATGGAGCATTACCGGAACTTGCTTGGTACTGTCTTCGTTAACATAAGAGGCATCCAGACGCTCAGGCATAGAAAAATCGACCTGAATCGTCCCACATTGCCAGACACGCCCAATACAATCTTTCAACGAGAACTCGATCTTTGGGCCGTAGAACGCACCTTCACCCGGCTGCAATTCCCAATCTAATTCCTTGTTATTTAAGGCTAATTTCAGTGCTTCTTCGGATTTATCCCAGACCTCATCACTCCCTACCCGCTTTTCTGGTCGCGTTGAAAGCTTAATAATGACGTCATCGAAACCAAAGTCACGATAGACCTCAAACAGCATATCGATAAACATCGACACTTCTGTCTGTATCTGTTCTTCAGTACAGAAAATATGGGCGTCATCTTGGGTAAAATTACGTGCACGCATTAAACCATGCAGGGTTCCGGAGGCTTCATTGCGGTGACAGGAACCAAATTCGGCCAATCGCAGTGGCAAATCCCGATAACTCTTCAAACCTTGATTAAAAACCTGAATATGGCAAGGGCAATTCATTGGTTTAATCGCATAGTCACGACTCTCAGAACTCGTCGTAAACATATCATCCCTGAATTTGTCCCAATGCCCGGAACGTTCCCACAAACTCTGATCGACAACCTGTGGTGTGTTGATCTCTTGGTAACCATGCATTTGCATTTTTGCACTGATATAACGCTCAATGATTTTATAGATGGCCCAACCTCTGGGATGCCAAAATACCATGCCCGGCGCTTCTTCCTGAAAATGAAACAAGTCCTGTTTCTTGGCCAATTTACGATGGTCGCGTTTCTCGGCTTCAGCAAGTCGATTTAAATAGGCTTTGAGCGCTTTTTTATCCTGCCAGGCGGTACCATAAATGCGCTGTAGCATTTCATTATTAGAATCTCCACGCCAATAAGCACCCGCCAGTTTCATCAACTTAAAAGATTTTATTTTTCCGGTACTAGGTACATGCGGCCCTCGACACAAATCGGTGAAATCACCTTGGGTGTAGAGCGAGAGTTCTTCATTATTCGGAATTGATTCAATGATTTGAGCCTTGTATTCCTCACCCAAGTCACGGAAGAAAGCCGTTGCCTCATCTCTGGTTTTGACCGACCGCGTCACCTCTAAATTGGCCTTGGACAACTCCTGCATCTTTTTTTCTATTTTGACCAAATCTTCCGGGGTGAAGCCGGGTTCGTAGGCATAGTCATAATAAAAACCATCTTCGATAACGGGCCCAATAGTAACCTGCGCTTCCGGGTAGAGTTCTTTAACGGCTTGCGCCATAAGATGGGCGCATGAGTGACGAATAATTTCCAATCCTTCAGGATCACGATCGGTAATAATTCTTAAATTACTGTCTTTTTCTATTAAATAGGATGCGTCAACGAGTTGATCATCAACCATACCGCCGAGCGTAGCTTTTGCCAGACCTGGGCCAATGGAATCGGAGACTTGCATGACGGTAAGCGCGGAGTCATATTCGCGCTGACTATTATCGGGTAACGTAATCGTGGGCATGTTCACTCCTTTTTGATTCAGTGGTGACCCCCACAATAGGTCACGTGTAAAAGGTGTTTAAAATAAACAGGCACCGATTAAACGGTGCCTGAATGTCGTTTGGTAGGCACGATGTGACTCGAACACACGACCCCTACCATGTCAAGGTAGTGCTCTAACCAGCTGAGCTACGCGCCTATTATTTAAAACTATATTACTCTTTCAGGTTCACGTTGGATTGATACTCTGAGTAAGCTCAGCTGAACCAGCTGCACCCTCGGGGCATAAAAGCATACGCGCCTATTATTTAAAACTATATTACTCTTTCAGGTTCACGTTGGATTGATACTCTGAGTAAGCTCAGCTGAACCAGCTGCACCCTCGGGGCATAAAAGCATACGCGCCTAAAGGCGGCATAGCATACAGAAGACTATGGGGGGCTTACAAGTCCTATCTTAACCTGCCTTACTATCGGCTAGTCCTAGCCCGTTTATCTTCATTTTATGGATCTCATCACGAACCTGTGCGGCGGCTTCAAACTCCAGGTCACGTGCATGTTGATACATTGTCTCTTCCATTTTTTTGATTTTTTTCATCAATAGCTCAGGAGACATGGTTTTATATTCAGCGACATCTTCTGCTACTTTCTGATAACTTCGTGAAATCGTGTTTTTGTCGGTATAAGCGCCATCAAGAATATCTGTTATCGCCTTTTTAATTCCCTTGGGTGTAATACCATGTGTTTCGTTAAACTCGATCTGCTTAGCGCGTCGACGTTCTGTTTCATCTATCGCATATTGCATGGAATCCGTTATTTTATCGCCATACAATATGGCCTTGCCGTTCAGGTTTCTTGCAGCACGTCCAATAGTCTGAATCAATGTCATCCCTGAACGTAGGAACCCTTCTTTATCTGCATCAAGGATCGCCACCAAAGAGACTTCTGGCAGATCCAAACCTTCACGCAAGAGGTTAATACCCACCAAGACATCAAACTCCCCTTTTCTAAGATCACGAATAATCTCAACACGCTCAACCGTATCAACATCTGAATGCAGATAACGCACCTGAATACCATGTTCTGACAGGTAATCGGTTAAATCTTCTGCCATGCGTTTTGTTAATGTTGTCACCAATACGCGTTCATCAACCGCTACGCGAAGATTGATCTCTGACAGCAGGTCATCAACTTGTGTCGTAACCGGTCGTACATCGATCTCAGGGTCTATTAACCCTGTTGGCCTAACCACCTGCTCAACAATCTTGCCTGAATGTTCTTCTTCATAAGCCCTTGGTGTTGCAGAGACAAATATTGTCTGTGGTGCGAGCCTTTCAAACTCATCAAATCTTAGTGGGCGATTATCTAATGCAGAAGGCAGACGAAAACCATATTCGACCAGGTTTTCCTTGCGCGCACGGTCGCCCTTATACATGGCGCCTAATTGTGGCACCGTGACATGACTCTCGTCGATTATCAGCAAGGCATCTTTAGGCAGGTAATCAAGCAAGGTTGGCGGTGGCTGGCCCGCATCGCGCCCGGATAAATAGCGCGAGTAATTTTCTATCCCGGAGCAATAACCAATCTCATTGATCATCTCGATATCAAAGCGCGTTCGTTGCTCCAAACGTTGATACTCAACCAATTTATTGAGTGATTCGAGTTGTTCCAGGCGTTCTTTCAATTCGACTTTGATCGACTCAACCGCGTCCAACAACACCTGTCGCTGTGTCACATAATGCGTTTTTGGATGAATCGTGACACGTGGCAGTTTACGGTTTACTGCTCCTGTTAATGGGTCGAATTGACTGATCGATTCAATCTCGTCGTCAAATAATTCCACGCGTATCGCTTCGCGTTCTGATTCCGCAGGGAAGATATCGAGAACATCACCACGCGTACGAAACGTCCCACGGTGGAGTTCGACCTCATTACGCTTGTATTGTAGTTCCGTCAGTCTGCGTAGCAGGGTTCGTTGGTCGACTATGTCTCCCTTATCCAGATGCAATACCATCTTCAGATAACTGGATGGGTCGCCCAATCCATATATCGCTGAAACACTGGCAACAATGATCGTATCTCGTCGTTCCAAAATCGCTTTTGTCGCCGACAGCCGCATCTGTTCAATATGTTCATTTATTGAGGCATCTTTTTCTATAAAGGTATCTGATGCCGGGACATACGCTTCTGGCTGATAATAGTCGTAATAAGAGACGAAATATTCAACGGCATTATTCGGGAAAAACTCACGCATCTCGCCATATAACTGCGCAGCCAGGGTCTTGTTTGGCGCCAGGAGCATAGTCGGTCTTTGCTGTTCTTGGATGACATTGGCGATGGAAAACGTCTTACCGGAACCGGTAACGCCAAGTAAGGTTTGATAGGCCAATCCATCGACCAAGCCTTCATTTAAGCCAGCGATCGCGGTGGGTTGATCACCCGCGGGCACAAAGTCGGACACTAGTGAAAATTCTTTCATATTATGTTTGTTAAGCGAGTCGTTTCTAGTATATTACACGGCCTTTTGGTCAGGGTGACCTTATACCGCGAAGAACAAAGAAGTACGAGAGCGGCATGCCAAAATATCGAATATTTTTATAATTTTACTTTGTATAATTAATATTAAAATCTGTATGCTCAGACAATATATTAAATCAGAAATCGAAACACCAAATAGAGGCTTTAAAATTGGACATACCATTATCACATCGCGCGCAAAGCATTAAACCATCACCAACACTTGCAGTCACTGCACGCGCAGCTGAACTTCGAGCAGAAGGCAAAGATATTATTGGCCTTGGCGCCGGCGAACCTGATTTTGACACCCCGGAACATATTAAAGAAGCTGCGATACAAGCCCTGAAAAAGGGACAAACCAAGTATACCGCGGTCGATGGCACGGCTGATTTAAAACTCGCGATTATCAATAAATTCAAACGCGAGAATGACCTTGTTTATAACAACAATCAAATCCTCGTGTCTTGTGGCGCAAAACACAGTCTTTATAACCTGTTTCAAGCGACCTTAAATCCAGGCGATGAAATCATCATCCCTGCCCCCTATTGGGTTTCTTATCCCGACATGGCAAAACTGGCCGGTGCAGAGCCTGTTATCTTAAAAACCACGATTGCTGACAATTTCAAGATCACCCCGGACAAACTACGCGGCGCAATTTCTGATAGAACTAGAATGGTGGTCTTCAATAGCCCATCTAATCCGTCAGGCGTCAGCTATAGTGAAGAAGAACTAGCCGCACTCGGTGAGGTCTTGGTAGAACACCGCGACATACTCATCGTAACGGATGATATCTATGAACACATCCTGTGGGGGCAAGATAAATTCGTTAACATCGTCAATGCCTGTCCTGAACTCTACGATCAAACTATCGTCGTCAATGGTGTCTCTAAGGCCTATTCAATGACGGGTTGGCGTATTGGTTACGTCGGTGGTCCTGAATCTATCATCAAAGGCATGAAAAAGATTCAATCTCAAAGCACTTCAAATGCAAGCTCCATGGCACAGGCTGCCGCAGTAGCCGCATTGGATGGCGATCAGACCTACATCAAAGAAAGCACCGGGATATTTAAAGAGAGACACGACTTTGTCTTAAAGTCATTACAAGCCATTGACGGTATCAATTGTCTTGCTTCAGAAGGCACCTTCTACAGCTTCCCCGACATGAATGGTTTGATAGAAAAGCTTGATGGTATTAATAATGACATAGAGCTAGCAGAATTCTTTCTGGAAAAAGCGGAAGTTGCCATGGTGCCCGGATCGGCATTTGGCGCACCCGGCTGTATGCGAATATCATTTGCTACCAGCATGGAAAACCTTGAAAAGAGCATGGAAAGAATCAAGGCCGCGTTAGAAAGCAATTAACTAGAATAGAGTGTTGACCCTGTCTGAGAGCATCAGTAGACTACGCGTTCTCGAATATACCCCGGTATGCTTTTATGCCCCGGAGGGATGCAGTCGGTACAGTTTACGAAAACAAACTGTGAGTTAAACGAAAGCATCCGAAACAAATTTAATATTGACGAAGATTATTCCCCGGTAGCTCAGTCGGTAGAGCGGGTGACTGTTAATCACTAGGTCGGCAGTTCGAGCCTGTCCCGGGGAGCCAAACAAAAAACCTTAGAGAATGTTCTTTAAGGTTTTTTTTCGTCTATGAAAACTACTTCTTTATATACTCTAGCATTAACAGTAATCGACATCCTGCATGTGAATGTGGGCTTTTTTTACTCAATATTAATACCCCTATTGTGATATCTGTTTATCAATTTAAATTATTAGAAGTCTCTCTTAATATTTGGACAACTTCTGTCTGATTTTTTCTGACAGGGTACAGATTCTTTTTTAGAAACGATACGGCTATTAATTTACACCCAACAAACTACGGTTACCGCCATCTACTTTCGCGTCATACAGTGCGCTATCGGCAAGCTCGATCATTTTGTCTTTGTCCCATTCATCGGTACCTTCATTACACGCCATGCCGATGCTTATCGTTGCCATAACTTCGCCATCTGGAACCTGAATCGGTTCAATGGCAACGTTGCGCAAACTATTCTGGGCGATCGCCCTGGCAGTTTCTTTGTTGCAGTTCTCAAGAAAAACCAGTAATTCATGCTCATCAACCCTTGCAACAACATCACCTGATCGCACTGTAGTGCGAATCCGTTGGGCTACTTCTTTCAAGGTAACGTCATCGCCTTTGTGTAAATGGCTGTCGTTCAAATACCTGATCTCATCCAGTTCTATCTTCATGATAGTAATAATGGAATTTCGATGCTTGGCCCTGGGAAACGCCAGTGCCAGTACTTCCTCAATACCCTTTCGATTCCAGCCACCCGTGAGCGGGTCAATCAATGCCTTGCGTTGCACCTCATCTCTTGTCGAGATTAATTCCTGCTGCACTTCACTCATTGCCGCAATTGTTAATTCATTTTCAATCCATGCCGCCAGACTGGCTAATGAATCTAAATCCGACGGTCGGAATTCGCGTGGCTTACTATCGATAACGCATAACGTTCCAATCTTTTTACCCAAAAAGCTAATCGTCTGACCTGCATAAAAACGAATAAACGGCTCATTAACAACCAGAGGATTATCGGCAAAATCAGGATGCTTCAAAGTATCTGAAATAACCAGCGGCTCATCCATTAAGATGGCATGACCACAGAATGAAATTTCGCGTGGCGTCTCTGCCACCGTCAATCCCTGACAAGATTTAAACCATTGCTGATCGGTAGCCACCAGCGATATAAGGGCAATGGGAACATCAAACATCCTTTTTGCAATCCGGGTTATCCGATCGAAGCGCTCCTCGACCGGCGAATACACAATACCCAGACTGTTAAGTGCAGCAATTCGAGATGATTCATCAACCGGCAGTTCGGGTTCTTTCATTTGTATCCCCTTCCTCAAGTACAAAAAATAACTATATACTTAAAGTCTAGTACATTCCCCATTAACCTCTACCTTATAACCCGGTTTTACCCGAGTCGACCAATGTCACCTCTATCTGGTGAATTGAAAGTCGAGTGCTTGCTTAAGATCGATGCGATGCCATCATGTTGTTCAATACAACAAAAAATCCGTTGAGGACTTTTAAACAGGCGCATTCCGTATGAGCTATGTAGGGTTATCCATCATAGAAAACTGTGGGTTGTCCTCTAAGGTCTGATTGAGTTTAGTTAAACTTTTCAAAATCAATATAGTTCGAAGTATAACCACATGAAAATTTATAATCTTTGCGATAACTGCTACACCCCCAAAATTTTCCGTTCCTGCCCGCTCTCTGTTTCAGCACGCTTCCGCACTCTGGACATAATGGCTCAATAAAGTCGCATTTCTCTGATGAACAAATTAGATGATTGGATTTTAAAAGCTGAATACTGTTACATCTGGGACATCCATTTTGCGTATATTCACAGTAGGGATAATTATTACAGCTATAAAATAGTTTTCCGTTTGAATTATTCTTTCGTTCAACCAAATAGCCAGATTGACATTCGTGACACTCAACCTCTTTACTCCATCCAGCATTTGAAACCAATCCAGCAGGTAAATCTAATACGGCATAATTATCTTTGCGTAATTCCCGCACAAAATCTGATGCCTTTTCTGGATGCGTCACAAGATAAACATGATGTCTTGCTCTGGTTAGTGCAACATAAAACAATCTACGTTCTTCGGCATAGTTGTAATCTTCTTCCGGAGGCAATAATAAAGATAATAAAGAATTACTGACCTTAGACGAAGGGAAACCATTTTTCCCGGTAACCAAACCCAACACAATGACATAATCGGCTTCTTTACCCTTTGCACTATGCACCGTCATATAGTCAATATTCAGATTTGAATACATTCGTTTTAATTTAGAATAATTGTCAGGTTTTATATAATTAAATCGACCTAACACTAATACGCTACTACCCGATTTAACTTCACTGTTTAACGCTTGTAATGCCATATCTAAACCAGCTGCATCGGACATGCTCGGGATAATCGTCACCGCGTTATCATCAACGGTTCGCAGGCTTTTAATATTCTTTTTAATTTGTGCGGGATTTTTCTGAATAAACTGTGCCGCAACATCGCCAATGCTCTGATTAAATCGAAACGTCATATCCAGAATATTGGTCGCTGCCACACCAAAATGATCAACAAAATCGCGAGTCAGGCTGACATCGCTGCCCGTGAACCGATAGATCGATTGCCAATCATCACCAACACAAAATATCGAATTATTTTTATTCTGGTTTTGTAATGCTTTTACCAACCTGGCGCGCGGTGCTGAGATATCCTGAAATTCATCCACTAATACATATCGGTAAGGCGAGTCAAACAGCCCCTCTTCAACATATTTAACCGCTTTCGCAATCATATCCTCAAAATCTATTTCGTTTAATGACTCCAGATAGGATTGATACTTCTGATAAATAGGCTCAAATAATTCCACTACTACCAACATTCTTGCTTTATCAACATGGGAGGCTGCCTTTTCATATAACTCCTGAATACTAAGTAATGCGGATTTGAATAATTTCAAAAACTCTGCAATTAACCGGCTAAATGAGGTAACTTCTCCGAGTTCTTTGATGAGTTCGAGCACTTTATTGTCTGGCATGGGTTCAAAAACTACGTCAACAGATAATAGTTTTTCTTTCAGTTTTTCCAGCAATTGTCCTTGTTTGTGTTCGTAGCTGAATGTCTCTATAAGATGCGTGCCGTTCTCATCATGAAGTGTTCGTTTCCATTCCACACCTTCAAGATATTTTTTTTCATTAATAAACTTAGGTGTTTTACCGTTTTCATTCAGTGCAAAATGCTCTATATAAATTTCATAATCCGGCAAATAAAAATCCGGTTTATATTTCCGAAAATCAGGCCCAGAAGTATCAATGATATAGTCGGCCTCATATTCATAATTTATACTTTGTTGATATAGAAAATTGGCAATCATAAGTTCTTCATGACTTTTAACCAGATCGCCATTCAATGTTCTTAGCTCTACTTGTTGGCAGTATTCGATATAATCTTTTTTCTTTTTAAAATCGAAAACATTTTTGACCGGATATAAATAATTGGCAAAATAATTCAATAATTTTTCTCGATAACTATTTGTCAGCAACAATTCAGACAAAACACCATCAATAAACTTTACTCTTGCCTTATCATCTTCTGCCATTTTGCATAAGGCAGGCTGTTTACCCTCGACCTTTGCAATAATTTCTTTACCTAAACCATGAAATGTTTTAACCGTTAATCCTTCACAGCCTATTCGCTTTTCAATCCTTTCTTCCATTTCCTCTGCCGCCTTTCTGGCAAATGCCAACATAAGTATCTCATTCGGTTGCGCGGAATCGGTTTCAATAAGATATCCAGCCTTACCCACAATAGTACTGGTCTTACCTGTACCAGCACCCGCTAAAACCAGATTGGCATCTTCATTCTCTATGCAGGCATTCCGTTGTGCTTCTGTTAAAGGATTGGATTCCAATTGATCAAAATAATCTTTATATGCTTCTTTTTTGTTCTTAACGTAAAGTTCATTTCGTTCTCTTCTACATTCTTCCGTCTCTGAATAAAATTCAGCGAGTTCATCCGCATAACGATTAGTTTGTTTATCCAGATACTTAGACCGCTCTTCTCTGGCCAAAAGACTCTTTATATTTCTATTACTTTCTAACCAGTCTTGCGTGTTGGAGTATCTTAAATAATGATCTTGCTTATACAGACCTTCAAGTTGACGGAATACATCGACTATTTGTTGTGAGGCTTCTTTAAAGAATTTTTTATAGTATTTGTGAATTTCAAGATTAATATCGGCCTGTAATTGTTTTGCAGATTTCTTATTAATCCAGTCAAATTTAATTAAGGTATCATTACTTAACTTCCATGATAATTCAGACCAGATCTGGCCATCTTTTAGCTCAATATTTCCGACTATGTTTTGATAAGGATAGTTAACTTGGGAATGATCGCTTGATAATAGAATGGCGTGATCATTAAAACTAAGATGAATAAACTCTTGCCTATTCCCAAGAAAAATTCTTGCTATATTTCCTAATGAATAAGACTTAACTTCCATTTTTGTATTAAAACATTATTTATTATTTTCTAATGCTTCATATTTAATATTCAATTTTGGAAATGATTTTGAGAGATTATCTACCGCTTCTGTTGTTCGATTACCCCACTGATTAGTTAGCACATATGTTTTATTATCAAAATGGAAAGTCTCACCTTCATTTAGAAAAAAACGTTTTGAACGAGGAACAGCACCGCCAACATCTTCTTCCATAATTTTTTCATAGGTTTGTTCTTCCGTAAGCGCACCTTCTAACACTTCAAACAACCTGTTCTTTCTCCATGAAATTGCATCTAAAATATCTTGAGGTTTCCCACCATTATTTAGCACACCAGAAATTACATAAAACATCATCCAACGTTTACTTAATGCCTGGAATTTCTCACCATTAACTTCCAGATCAAATTTGGTAAAGTCTCTAGCATTGCTTCTGGATTCTCTTTCCTTTTGTTTTTTCTCGCGTAATTGTACCTGAAAGTCGGCAGTCTCAGGTAAAGGAATTATTTTTTGAACGTCTAATAAAACATCATCATTTAATTTATAAGGCTTCATCCGGAAACAGTTAATATCCAAATCTCTATCATTTAACCATAGAACCGAAGCGGTTAATTCTTTTGAAAATTCTGCTGAAGCTAAAACTATTTTCACATCCTGGCAAAACTCATCATCATTTGCCTCTTCCCAATCCAGAAAATTTAATAATGATTCCTCTGCATTCATTTCTTCTTCGTTCTTTTCTAAATATTTTTTATATATTTCCGCGGCTCGCTTGAATGTCATCGTCGAAACCATGGCGGCATAGCGAATAGCCTGTAATTCCATATGGCCACCATCCTCTGTACGCTTTAATTCAATGACTACCAAGTTTGCATCTTTATCGATGCCAAGCAGATCAATTCTTCTTCTAGCGCCTTCAAATTCACCAAACTCTTCAGCAATCACTAATGTATTTGGAGAGATAATTTCTATCTGACTTTTTAATAAACGTTGTAGATCATTTCTTTCCATAATGCCTTCTACAGCAAAATTTGTTTCTGAGACTCTTTCTAGCTTATCTAGACCAATTTTGAATATCGCCATAACTTATTCCTTTATTTAAGCAACCCACTTCTTTCCTTGACTTGCATAGTCAAAGATCATCTCATACAGATTGTCACATTTTTCTTTAAATATTTTTCTGCTGTAACTTCCTGGCAAATTATCATCGAGTACCTTAGCAACTTCTGACTGAACAGTTTGACGGGTTTGTTCATCTTTATACCAATCTTGTACCAACACCTTAGGCTGTTCATCCAGCAATCGATGTAATAGTGCCTTTGCAGCTAGCTTTACTTTTTGTTCTTCTTTTTTTGTCATTTTTTCTTTTTTCAATAGATCATAAATTTCTAACTCATCCTCTGATAAATTTTCTCGAACATTCCGCTCCTCTTCTGCTCGCAAGCTTTCAGCAAATTTAACCAATTCATTAAAGTAATCTTCATTTGATGTGCCACCAGAATTATATTTATTAATTATATCCTGAAGTCTTTCTGCAAAATCTCGTCTTGTTTTATTCGCATTCAACATCTGCTCGATTTTTTTCTCGACAAAAACTTTTAAGTCAGATATTTCAATATTTTTGAATGTAGCCTTTTTGAAATCGTCCTTTAACTTATCAAAATCAATCTTACTTAAATCCCAATTCTTTCCCTTTTTAATTATCTGATATTCGGGTGATTTTGTAGCATCGCGTAAATTCTTTTTATCATCTTCAACAACAATGCTCTCATCTAATAACTCACTAACTTTAGCACTTACTTTATCTATATCCGCTTGTTGAATAATGCTATCTATTACACCTCGCAAATATTGAAATACCGCGACTTCACGAACAACGGTATTCCCAAGAATTTCCGGCTTACATGCCTCATATAATGAAGTGATCGTATTCTCATAAACGTTAAATGATTTTCGCCATTCATCTTTCCCTAACAAAATGTCGGCATATTCATTAAATTTTACAACTTTACTGAAAATATCTTCCGTTTCCATTACAACGCTTAAGTCTATTCCGCATTCATTACAATATTTGGTTCCTTCTTCAATCGCCTTATCTAGTAATTCAAATAACACCTCTTTTTCTTGAACGGGTGCTTTATCCGTCCCTTCATCACTAAGTCCATAATCTTTTAAAGCTTTCTTCATATTTCGGAAGACATTGTAATAATCAATGATCTCACCATTGCGCTTTATTCTTCCGTTAATTAAATAAGAAGTAACCCGATTTGCGCGTGCAATAGTTTGCATCAAAGTATGATCTTTTTGCGGTTTATCGAGATAAAGCGTTGAAACGGTTGGTGCATCAAAACCAGTAAGCCACATTGCGCAAACAAAAACTAACTGTAATTCATGCTCGGGATCTTTGAAGTTATATTCAACATCATGTCCATGCTCATCAAGCTTTTCCATACGTTTTCTATGCGGCCTGATATCTAATCCTTCTGCTTTAAATTTTTTCTCTTCCTTTCCCTCTTCACTAACAATGACCGCCATCTCGACCGAGTGCATATAATCAATAATCTTTTTTAACCGCGCCTTTTCAAATTCATTAACCGTTTTCTTGATTTGTTTACGAAGTTTTTTTAATTCCTCCTTCCAATGTAACTGAACCTTGTCGTACATTTTTACAGCAGTGAATTTATCTACTGTTATCACCATCCCTTTACCCAAATAACCCCGGCGTGGGAAATGATAAACAATGTCCCTGGCAATCGTATCTAAACGATCATCGCGTTTAATGACCTCCATTTCAGTAGCATATTTATTTTCCAGCTTCTCTTGTTGTGCTTCATCAAGGTTTTCGCTCTCAAGGATTTCATAAAATTCATCACTTAAATCCTCGTTTTGATTTGACACCTCCGGCACACGCTTTTGATAAAACAAAGGTACAGTTGCACCATCATCCATAGATTGTTGGAAATTATATTCACTAACATAATCACCGAACCATTCATTAGTTTTCCGTTTCCTACCTAGTAGCGGCGTTCCGGTGAACGCAAGAAACTGTGCATTCTTCAAACCTGCACGCATATTTTCGGCAAGAGATTTATATTGAGTACGATGCGCTTCATCAACAATGACAACGATATCATCGCGATCAGATAACTCAGGATATTTTTGACCTCTTGGCCAACGAAATTTATGGATTAAACTAAAAATCAATCTTTTATTCTTACCAAGATAATCTCGTAACTGTTCGCTATTTTTAGGTTGTGCTGCTTCCGCTTTTGTTACGGTTTCAGTATTCAAAAAATTTCGATAAATTTGACCGTCCAGATCGTCACGATCAGTCACGACTAGAAAGGTAAAATGTCCACCAATTTTACGTAATATTTTTCTGACGTAAAAAATCATGGAAAAACTTTTACCCGAACCCTGGGTATGCCAGAAAACGCCTAACTTACCTTTTTTCTTTTTACGTTGACCAAATATTTCAAAAGCATTATTTACACCAAGAAATTGATGGTTTTGCGCAATGATCTTTTGTGTGCCTTTGTGATAGATAATAAAGTTTTCAATATAATCTAATAGTTTCTTTGGTTCACATAGACCATTGATAACAAACTCGGCACTGGTTCCTTCTTGCTCGATTTTGTCACGATCAACTTTCTCTTTTTCATTCTCGACTCTCAACCAATTAAAGAAGAATTCCCATTCAGCATTAAAACTACCGACCTTGGTTTCAATAGCGTTGGAAAGGATACAAAAAGCATTGGTATGAAATAACTGAGGAATGTCTGCTTGATAATTTGACAAATTATCATCGTAAGCAGATTTTAATTTTACGTTGGAATTTTTAAGCTCAATAAAGACTAATGGAATTCCATTAATATAAAGCAAGATATCAGGTCGTCTAAATCGCCGTTCCCCTTTTATCCATAATTGAGAAACGGCTAAATACTCATTCTGTTCAGGATTTTTAAAATCAATTAATTTAACCTGTTCATGTTCTGTTGCTCCATTTTCATTTTCATACTCAACTGGTACACCATCGCGAATCAATTCATCAAGTTCTTTATTTGCAACAATAGTAGACATCGTATGTCGCTTAGCCGTTATCTTTTCGATTGCATCATCAATAGTTGATTCAGGAATATTGGGATTGAGTTTTATTGCTGCAGTTTTTAATCGATCAGAAAAGATAACATCACGCTTATCTTTTCGATTTGAACCATCTTTTAAATCTTCTTTATCTTTTGTAAAGCAGTCCAGTACATCGAAGCCATGCAAATGCTGCAAGCGTTGTAATATCGCTTGTTCAATATCGTCTTCTGATATGAAATTTGGCATAAGCTTTAATTACTCTTTCATAGAAAACTTTTCTAATAACGGTTGATAATTTCCTGCATCGGCTTGTCTCAATGCAGCAATATATTCATCTCGGTGTTTACCTGCATCTTGCAAATTGACATCACCCCAATGAATGGTTTTTTCATTCATTACTTTTGTTAATACAACATCCGTCATAATTCGTGCATGTCGTCCATTCCCGTTTGCAAACAAATGAATTTGAACCAAGCGATGATGAAAACGTAAGCCAATCTCCTTAGCTAGATATGTTTCATTATCAATCCAAAATTGAACATCATCTAACAGATTGCGTAACTGCACTGCAATTTGTTCCGGTGCAACACCAATATTCTTTTCCGTATTCCTAAATGTACCGGCCCATTCCCAAACTTCGCCTAGCATCTCTTTATGCAAGCGACGAATAAATGCTTCAGTCAATACATCAGGATTTTTCTGTTTTTTTAACCAACGTAATCCATCCTGAATATTTACCTGTTCTACTTGATCCAATTCTCCACGAGTTTGAATATGTGGAAATTTTAATCCTGCTCTTTCATCTGGATCTAAAGGTGTCGCGCCATCAGGTTCTTCCATGATCTTATTTCCTTTTAATCCTCCCAGAAATCCCGGGGTAGTTCATCAATAATCTGCTTCTTTAAACGCTGAATCTCTTTTTCATTTTCGGCTTTGCTTAGTTGTTGTGCCTCTAACATCATATGAACTGACGATTCTTCAACAATGCTACGGGCAATTGTTTCCGCTTGCCGGTCAATAATTTTTTCAATCGAATCATTCGGCACAATCGCATAAACAAAATGACAATGCATTGCTTCAGCCGTTTCTTGCATCTTCTTCAAGGTAATACCGCCATCCAGTTCAGAGCGTTCCAGATAAGATACCGTGCTTCGATGCCCGCCCAATCTCTTACTTAAAGCCGCACCAGACATGGCTAAAGCCGAGCGCACAGTCTTAATCCAACCCTCTTTAGGCTGGGAAATATCGCTAAGACCCGCAGCCTGATTGATTAGTTTGCTGTACTGCTCTCGTGTAATTTGTTTGTATTTCGTATTCATTGGTATAAGTATATTTATACATTAAAGGCTATAATGTATAACTATATTTATACGCTTGTCAACACCTTGTATAATTATATTTATACATACTTATGCGACTTCTTCCTCTTCCAGCATGCTGGGCGGGAATTGGATGTCTATATCCTCGACTGAGAGCTTTCCTGAAATTAGTCTGTCTAATAGTTTTTCTTTAGTTAAGTTCATAAGTTCGTTAGATTTATTTAGGTAAATAATTTGTGCAAAAATCACTTCAAATTTTTTCTGAAAGTCGTTTAGTAAATCATCAGAAGGAATATTTAATTCTTGCTTCTTCAAAAAATCCCAATCTGCTCGTGGCATTTTTGTTCCTTTTGAAGCAATAGTTGCAAGTTCAATAAAATATTCACTAAATAATGTAAAAAGCAAAAATCCCTCGTATTTACGATCAGTTGGCCTAATTACAATTGCATCCGTAGAACAAGAACCAGAAAAATGAGTAAGCGAAACTTTATGTAAATAAGGCCGAATTTTACAAAAAAGTATATCTCTTTCTTTAAATAATAATTTATCACTGTTAATTGAATCAGCTGTGGAATAATTATCTATAGTTATAGATTTTCTTGGTAGATGTTCTAATCCAATATATCTTTCTGATACATCTAAATCTGCTTTTTTAATTCCACTACGGATTTCATTACATAACACTTCAATTGGTATTTTGCTCCATCCCTCAGGCACGCCTTTATCAATCTTTACGTCTTTATAATTTGGAAACCTCAACCTTACAAACCACTCCTTGTAAATTTCTTCTGAAATTTTTCCCAATAGAGTAATTCGTTGTTTGTTATTTTCAATGCGCTCATCAAAGGCAGAAAGAATCGCTGCTATCTTCTCCTGTTTTTTAATAGGTGGAATAATTACAGGTAATTTTCCCTGTTCTGTAATACCAAGATATGCACGAGTAGAACCAGACCCAGCCCATAGATGTAAAGTCTTCTGAAATAACTCACTATCGAAATAGTATTTAAGATATATATTATTTAGTCTTTTAGTATTTAAAATACGATAGTACGTAACCTGAGGAGTCAGCATAATGTATGGTTGTTGCGCATAATTAACGATGGCTGTACGACCTATTGTAGCCTTATGCGTGACTAACACGTCTCCATTCTTAGCAAAACCTTTTCTTAAACTATCAGCTTGATTTCTAGTTATAAAATTACAGTTTGTATAATCAATAGTTCCATTACGTATATCTGAAGCCATAATAAAAGGCACACCTTCAACAACGTAATCTTCACTTTTTGGATGTATTTCCCCATGATTACCATCTAAAGGTTTATCTATAATCTTTTTTTCAATTAAATTATTAACTGTTAATAATTCAAAACCATCATCTTTAATTCCGATTTTCTTTAATATTTCTTTCATTGTTAACCTGTTAAAGCAATGACATTTTTATTAATAACATCTTCTAAATCACGTGCTTTCTCAACAAGCAACTGAAGTTCTTCGTTTAATAACAAAGTTTCATTGATAAACTCTTCTTCAGTCTTCCCATCATCTTCAATCACAACACCGACATAACGACCAGGGTTAAGAGAAAACCCCTGATCTTTGATTTCTTCTTGGGTCGCTAATTTACATAATCCAGTCACGTCTTCGTAATTTGCTTTTGGAAACCGTTCTTGTAACCAGAAAATATGTTTGTAAAAGAGTTCAGATTTCTTTATTTCCTTATGCAGTTCTTCTAATGCTGATTTAAGTTCTTTAGTTTTTCTATCTACAGTTACACGTTTATTTTTACTCTTTGCTTGATCTGATTTTTTCTTTTCATGTTTACGTACTGTTTTATCCAACTGCTTCAAATCTTCATGCAATACCTGAAAAAACGGATCGAAAGTCTGGCGTAACTTATGTTGCGCCGTGTTCTTTTTCGTAATGGACTTTTCTTTTTTAAATTTATCAATATAAGTTTTATATTTGGTTTGCAGTTTATTTAATTCAGCCCATTGTTTGAGCATATCTGCAACTGCTGCTTTACCTGCGGAATCGTCCAGTACTTCCAGTATCTTTTCTGAAACTGGCTGAACATTAGTCCGAGTTTCATTCAGTTTTTGCATGCCTTTGGCAAAATAATCATCAATTAACTTAACAAACTTATGCTGTTCACCTTTATGCAAATGACTAATCATGCCGATATTCAGAACTTGCTCTTCAGAAAACTCACGGTGGGCTCGATCAATCTGTGTGAAGATATTTCGTGTATCAATGAACAATATTTTATCGTCCTGTTTTGCTTTATCGAAAAACCATAATGTTGCCGGTAGCGTTACTGTATAAAACATATTCGATGGCAAAGTCAGCATGCAATAGATCAAATTATTCTCTATTAAGTTTTGCCTTATATCGGCTTCAGAGTGGCGAGCATCAGAGGCAGAGTTCGCCATGACTAATGCGGCTCGACCGCTATCTGACATCTTTATGCCACCTTGATCTTTTAACGACGTCGCAAACAAATTGATCCATAGATAGTTTGCGTTTGGAACTGTTTCTTTGCCTTGTTCGCTTTTCTTTACTTTGGTCTTTTTTCTTGGAACACCGTATTCATTAAAGCGTTTATCTTTTTCGACAGCTTTTAAACTGACATCATCAACATTAAACGGTGGATTGGCGAGGACATAATCAAACTGACCATAACTATCAAACGGATCTTCATAATACGTATTCGCTTGTTTAACCTCTCCGCGTAATCCATTTACAGCCAGGTTCATCTTAGCGAGGTTTACTGTTTCTAATGTTTTTTCCTGACCATAAACAAAAATATCTGTGTCTTTACCCAGCTCTTTACGATGTTCTTCAATAAAGTGTGCGGATTGAACAAACATACCACCGGAACCACAGGCAGGATCAAATACCGTACCGCGATGCGGTTCGATAATCTCTACCATTAACTTTACGACTGAAGTCGGCGTAAAAAACTCTCCTCCCTTTTGTCCTTCGGACATAGCAAACTTGCCGAGGAAGTATTCATAGATCTTACCAAACATATCACCACCGGCATCTTCTGGAATATCGGCAAAGTTTCTTAATAATTGTTTTGGTATAGTCTTATCAGTACGTATAAGTTTGAAATATTCATCTTTCGGTAAGACATCGACTAATTCAGGTTTGTATTCCTCAATCGATTCCATTGCTCGCTTAATCGCCTTGGCAATATCCTCTTCCTCAGGCAAATCCAGCAAATAGTCATAACGAGAATGTTCTTCTAAATAGAAACCACATTTTTCAATAGCGATATCAGATAGTTTCTTTTTACGACGAGTCTTTTTTAATTTTGTATATTCAGCTTCGATCTCTTCTTGATACTGTCGATACTTATTATCAGCAAACTTCAAGAAAATAAGCCCCAGTACAGGAATTGAATATTCAGTAGGTTTTAAATCAGAATTAGCACGCAGATTATCCGCCGCCGCCCAAAGATCTTTTTCCAGTTTTTTTATATCTTTTTTAGTCATTTTTATAATTATTTATTAATTTCTTATTAACACATTGACTGAATTTGTTTTAAAAATGCAATTAAATTACCGGGAGAATAATCCTTTGAACCTAAACTAAACTTATCCCACAGATCATAGATAGATTTTTCTTCATCCGTAGGAGGTCGATTCCCTCCTCCACTTGCACAATCTGGTGTTGCTAGAATCATATTCAGGTTACCTGTTTTTATCGTTACTTGGACGCAAACAGGCACATTATCTTTTCGACGTTCTATAACTTGTTTTATCAATTCTCCTTCGTTTAAATCTTTTAGGTCATAATCGAATGTTCCAACTTTTATTCTTATCATAACCACTCCTCCTTGTAATTATTTGTATTTAAATGTCCTCGAAAATCTGTTTATACAATGTTGAGCCCAGTCATTAAAAGAAGCTGGCGTAACAGGTAAAAATAGCCGCGTAAATTCTTCACAGTCTTTTCCCCACATCCTCATACTTATACCGCTACCTCTATGTGGATCAGCAACGTATGCACTTCCCATCCCGTGTAATCCTATATAAACATGCGCGGAAGTAACATCAACAACCTGGATTATACCTTCAGCAAGTTTTTGCAATTTGCTGGGAGGTACAAAATAATTAGCGAATAAACTACTATTCTCTTCAGTCGGCTCCGTTATGAATAGAATTAATCCATCTGCAAAAAACCCTATTTTTGATTCCCCTGTTTTCAATCCTGTAAACTCTGATTCTTCAATACTGTCATACCCATCTCTAAAACTTGCCAAACCAGCTTTACACATTTTTTCAAATATTTTATCCAACTCATTTTCAAGACTCACAATATCAACGATCCGTTCAGGCTGAGGTAAAAAACCAATCACAAACTCCGGGTTATCATCATCACCATCAGATAATTGTTTTAAAGCAGCAGTAATTTTTGAATCAAATTCTTCATTACTTACTGCTTGCTCCATTGTCTCAATTTGACGTAATGCTTTTATAATTTCATCTTTCAATTGCTGAGGTGTATTAAATGAAGCCCTAAATACGCCATCAGAATAACTTTCAACTTCCTTTTTAAAATCTTTTTGTTTTTCTTCCTTCTCGCATTGCTGAATGAAAGCTAAGATAGAACGATTAGAATTTTTCGCTGCGCGAAACTCAGCATGCGTCACAGATATCCCTTCTTCTGTTTCAAACCCGTATTTTTCACCTATTACGACTAAATAAATATCGCTTTGCTCAACCTCATGTATACAAGCCGTTTCTGAAGAATAACTTCTGGCGGAAAAATTTTCGCTCATTATTGGATTATGACCCATCAATTCAACTGCACTTTTTGTAGCTTGCCGAAACTCTTCAAAATTCCTTATTACAGAACTAATAAATATTTTATTCATATTTTATTCTTTTAATATTTTTTAAACTTATTAGAATCTTTAGTTAGCAATGCCATCAGCTTAGGATTAATGAAAAGCTTTTCTCTACCTATTTGCTCTTCTTTTAACACACCAATGCTTTCTAATTTCTTTAAATATTCTGATGCGGTTTGTCGCTTTGCTATATCCACTTCTACTAAATTACTAATTCGGCAATAAGGTTGCGCAAAGATGATATCGACTAATTCCCGAGTATAAATTTTCGGTTGTTCTGCTTTTATGTATTCAGCTGTGTTTTCTATTAACTTTCTGATCGTTGCGATTTTATCCGTTGTCCAGCGTGCGGTTTCTTCTACCGCTTTTAGCATATATATGATCCAGGATTCCCAATCCTCTTCTTTTGTTACTTGTAATAACAATCGGTAGTAATCATTTTTGTTCTTAATAATGTATCGACTTAGATACATGATAGGTAATGACAATAATCCTTCCTGTATTAAAAACAAATTATTTACGATTCTCCCCGTTCGTCCATTGCCATCTGTGAATGGATGTATTGCTTCAAACTGGTAATGTGCAACTGCCATACGTATTAATGGGTCTATATCAGACTCGTCATGTAAATAGGTTTCCCAGTTTGCCAGAATATCTCTTATCTGTTTCTCACCTTCGGGTGGGGTATAGATAATCTCTTCGGTTTTATCATTTGCCAATGCCGTACCCGGTACTTTTCGAACCGACATATCAACGTCTTTAATCTGACTGCATATCTGCTCAACTGTAGTCGTATTCAGCGGTCTTTTTGCTATTAATTGATAACCTTCTAATAATGCTGTTCTGTAACGCAATGCTTCTTTCGTTGCACCATCCAGATTTTTATCTGCTCCGGCATTTGCCTGAGCATGCAGGAATAACTTATCAGTGGTTGTAATGATATCTTCAATCTCTGAACTATCCTTTGCTTCCAATAGCGGCAAGGTATTTATCAGCATGGCTTGATTTGGGATGAGTTCAGCCGCTTGTTTCAACTCTGCCAAGGCTGCACGAGAGTTTACACATTGTTTTAAAATGGTTTTTGTCTCTATATCTGTTGCCGGAGGTAATAACGGCAAGTCGTTATAAGGTTTTGCTGGATTCCAAGTCATAATCACTATATTTAAATAATTACATTATTTCGGCACATAATTCATTTATGTCGGCGATATCGACACATCGCTACAACATGTCGATATTTCTATATTATTTCGACATATATGGAGAATATGTCGATAGTATCGACATGTCAATATAATATGTCGATATATTTATATATTTTCGACATGTTTAAAGCGCCAAACTAATGTTGCCTTAGGCAATAACGCGCAACTATAAATTGATATATTGCGTATTATATCTATTTGATTTATATGCATTATTTATCATTAAGGTGTCTGTTGCTCACTCGTGCAGCCGTTCAAGTCAGCCTCTGATAGCCACGCACAAAAAAAGGGTTTCATTAAGAAACCCTTTTTTATTGCCGATTTATTGTCTGTTAGTTTTGTCAGTCGATTGCCTTCAAATATGCATGAAACTCTTCTTTAATACTGGGGTCTTTCAAGGCATATTGAATTGAGGCCTGCATGTAACCTAGCTTTGAACCGCAGTCGTAGCGTGTGCCTTCAAATTCATAGGCATTAACCTCTTCCTGTTTCAGCAACATGCTTATTGCATCTGTTAGTTGAATTTCATTGCCCGCCCCTCTAGGTGTATTTTCCAGGCAAGTGAATATCTCAGGGCTTAAGACATAGCGTCCAACAACGGCCAGGGTTGATGGGGCTGCTTCTGGTTTTGGCTTTTCGACAATACTGGTGATTTTAAATAATGACTTATCCTGCGTCGATTCAGTGGCGACTATGCCGTATTTCGATGTCTCTTCTTTCAGCACGTCTTGTACCGCAATGACACTACTACCTTCTTGCTGGTATTTTCCGACCATCTGCTTTATCGCGCCTCGACTGCCATCTTCAATCAAATCATCGGGCAGGATGACTGCGAATGGCTCATTCCCTATTACTGGCTTAGCGCATAGCACCGCATGACCTAAACCTAAGGGTTCTGCTTGTCGTATGTAGATACAGGTCACATCGTTCGGAACGATATTTCTGACAATCTCGAGTTGTTCTAGTTTGTTTTTCTTTTCAAGTTCCGTTTCGAGTTCATAGGCCTTATCAAAATGATCGGTTATGGATCGCTTTGTTCTACCCGTAATAAAGATAAGTTCGGTTATCCCTGCGGCAACCGCTTCTTCTGCGGCATATTGTATTAGTGGTTTATCCACTATCGGCAACATTTCTTTTGGGTTGGCCTTGGTCGCCGGTAAAAATCGGGTGCCCATTCCCGCTACCGGAAAAACTGCTTTTGTAATTTTAGTCATGTGATTATTTTTTAAATGAGATTATATTGTTTTCAGATTCATCTATGAACGGTACCAGGCTTTTTAATAACGCCTTCTGTTTATCGTTATCGAAATCGCTTAGTGAGTCATTTATTTCTTTTATTCTAGCGTCTAAATCTTTCAGATTTGTTACTGCGTGCTTAGCCAATAAGATCTTTTTGTGTGTCGTTTTTTCTCTTATCTCATCGGGATAGAATAATTCTTCATACATTTTTTCTCCTGGTCGTAAGCCAGTGTATTCGATAGGGATATCTTTATGTGGCATGAGCCCGGATAAGCGAATCATTTGTTCGGCAAGATAATTTATCTTCACTGGCTCGCCCATATCCAGTACGAATATCTCTCCGCCGACACCCATTTTACTCGCTTGCAAAATAAGCTGGCTCGCTTCACGTATCGTCATAAAGTAGCGCGTGACTTCCGGGTGGGTCACTGTGATTGGTCCGCCTGCACTTATCTGTTCTCTAAACAGCGGCACCACGCTACCATCAGAATCGAGTACGTTCCCAAACCTGACGGTGATAAAACTGGTTGCGCTATGCTTGTTGATATTTTCTATGTACAACTCGCCGATTCGTTTTGTAGCACCTAATACATTAGTCGGATTAACGGCCTTATCCGTTGAGATTAATATAAATCGACTGCAGTTATGTTTGCTTGCTGCATCGGCAATATTTTTCGTGGCAATAATATTGTTTCTTATGGCTTCTCTCGCCTCTCGTTCAAGAATCGGCACATGTTTGTAGGCAGCGGCATGGAATATGATATCGGGAGAGTATCGTTCAAAAACATTTTCAATTTTATCTACGTCACAGAGATCGCCCAAAACATACTCTACTGGTACTTTTGAGTTTGTTAATGCAAGCTCGATCTTATATAAATTAAACTCGCTTCTTTCAAAGATAATGATTCTTTCAGGGCCCAGTTTAGAGATTTGCAGACATAATTCAGAACCGATTGAACCGCCACCACCGGTAACAAGGATTGTTTTATTCGTTAATTCTTTTTGAACCTCGTTCCAGTCCAGTTCTATTTTTTCTCTGCCGAGTAGATCTTCAATCGACACCGACCTTAATTCGGGCAGTGCTTCGGTGACTGAAACCATATCCTGGATACCGGGCAATGTTTTTATCGGCAACTCTGTCGTCTCGCACTTGGTGACGATCGCGCGCATTTGCTGACTGTCGGCGGAGGGTATCGCAATAATGATGATATCGACTTCGTACTTAAGGCATATTTCCTTAACTCTATTGATATCACCTAACACTCGAATGCCATGCATCTCTGAGCTTTTTAGGTCATTGTTATCATCCAAAAACCCGATCGGGACATAAACGCCTTCGCGCATAATTTCTCGGACAAGCATCTCAGCAGCCCTACCCGCCCCGATAATAAGCACTCTCTTACTATCATTCAGTGTATTAATACTAAATGAATGGTCTTTCCAAACCCGGTATCCCAACCTTGGTCCTCCAAGAAAAAACATCAAAAAGAAGGGGTAGAGCACGAGAATAGATCGCGGGATGCCTTCTAGCCGAAACAAGATAAAACAAATTAGAGTAATGGATAAAGCACCAAAGATGGATGCGCGAAATATATTCCAGAGGTCGGGGATGCTCGCAAAACGCCAAATTCCTCTATAAAGACGGAACCTTCGAAAAACGATGACTTGAATGACAATAACTAAAGGGATCAGGAATACACTTTTTTCCCAGTCCTGGAATGGGAAGTTAAAATTAAACCTCGCCCACCATGAAAACTGCCACGCCAACACTGACATGAGTAGGTCATGCAAGATGACTTGTGTTTTTTTAGAAATTTTCAAACCGATTTTGTCTTTGCAATAAAATAATTTTTCTGTCCAAGCAGCCAGAGTGTACCAATCAGGCTATAAACTAATATTAGCATTGCTAACTCAAGACTTTTATCAAAATTTGCAATGGTTGCGCAGGGCCAGACGATTAACAGATTGATCATGAATAAACCGATAGCTAATTGGCTATGAGTGAACCCGGACTGATAGAAGCGTTGATAGGCATGGGAGTTATGCGCCTGGTACCACTTTTCGCGATTCAGTATTCTTTTAAATAGTGTGTACGTTGCATCGCCAATAAAAGGCGCGAGTAAGATCAGCCAAACACTAATGGAGATGATATTTTTTGCTTCAGTATAAATCGTCAACAAACCGAATAAAAAGCCTATAGAACAGCTACCCACATCCCCCATGAATATTTTTGCTGGCGACCAGTTCCAGTATAAAAAAGCCAGCGTTGATGAGAACAGGCCCAAGATTAAAATCGTAAAGGGTATATTCTCAGCTGTCATAAAAAGATACCCACAGAACAGGCTCACCATGATCGTCTGTATGGCAGCAAAGCCATCGGTACCATCCATGAAGTTGTAGAGGTTTATGAGCCAGACCACGAATAAAACACTGAATAGGTAGCCCGCATGACTTAATTGCAAAGTATAATTATTAATTGAAACAGTAGTGAAGCCACCTATGAGATATATGGAAAGCAATGCGCTTATCACATAGGTCAATGCCCTTTTGAGTGCTGATATATTTTTAAAATCGTCGATTAACCCCGTAATTGCCACGATACTTAAACCCAGCAATAGACTCAGCGCGAGATTGCTCTCAATCATGTCATATGCGAATAGCGCTGATATTGTGATCAACAGCGTTAGCACTATGCCTATCCCGCCACCCTTAGGCGTGGGCGTTGTGTGCGAACTACGGTTATTGGGGACATCGAATAGATTCTTTCTGATTGAATACTGGCGAATGAGATAAATGATCAAGCTTGAAAACAGCATGATAGATATGCAGATAGTTAAAATAGCGGGAAGCATCATATTATTACTACTAGTGAAGTGCTGATAATCAGATTACGGGCATTCATTACATAATGACTTGTAAAATCTAATGGTTTGCGCGTTTATAATGTCAGTAGATAATTCTGCTTCTACTAAGCTGCGACTATTTCTGCCCATCTCTTCCCTCAAGTCCTTATTTGACACCAATTGTTGGATCGCATTATACAAAGAATCCACATTTTTTAATTCGACAAGTAGCCCATTCTCATTATTTTTAACGATTTCACGACATCCCGGCACATCTGTGGCGATAAGTGGACGCCCCACAGCCGCTGCTTCCAGTAAAACTTTGGGTAGACCTTCCCGGTAAGACGGCAAACAAACTATGCTGGCCATGGCTAATTTTTTGGGCATATCTGAATTGTGTCCTTGCCATTCAATGTAGCCTTCATCGGACCACATTTTCAGTGTTGTCTCCGGGATCGACATTGGATTATCCGGGTCCACGTCACCGACAAGCACAAATTTTGCTTTCAAACCTGCCAACTGTGCGCGTTTTGCCGCGTCAACAAACTCACCAATGCCTTTATCCCACAACATCCGACTGGCTAGCATAACAATCGGGGTTTCGTTTGCATCTGGCGTTGGTATAAATTCATTGGTATCTACGCCGGAGCCACGGATCAAGATACTCCGTTCAGAAACGGCCAATCCCTGCGCTATGAATAATTGCATATCGTCGGGGTTTTGGAAGATCGTCCAATAATTAGGTCTTTGCGCAAAATATTTGAATACCGGTTTTATAAAGAACCTTATTAATCTTGCCTGGAATTGCTGCGAGCTAAATACATAGCCTAAACCGGTGAAGGCATTAACAACCGATACATTTTTAATCCCTAATGCAGCAATTGAACTGATGAGGATGGTCTTTAGTGCCACATTATGAATGATATCGGGCTTGTATTGTTTGAAGGTTCGTCGCAACTTAAGGATGTTTGCCAGGTCGTTGAACGGTAGTTTAGATGACCTTACAAAATCAACATTGGCGATGTTAATCCCTTTTTCTTTTATCCGCTCTGCATAATCATTACACCTTGTCAGGAGTTTGACTTCAGCGCCTGTCGCTTTCACTGTCAATGCTAATGAAAGCCGATGAAACCAGAATGTCCAGTCTTCGGAATCAACAATTAATAATTTGAACTGGCTTGTATCCAACGCTTATCTCTGAATTCAATGTTTGATGTCGAAGTAATTTTCTAAATATAGAAAAAGGTTATAATATTCTGTCATAGAATAATGATATTAACACTGCCCATAAATACAAATGACTTTTTTTAGTAGAAAAGACAGTATTATCAGTCAATATAATAGTCTTGCCAAAAGCAGACTTGAGTGGAAACAAAAAAATAAATATTTCCATGAACAAGATCTCAAGTATTTATCTTTTTTAATCCCTGCAGATAGCAAAATACTAGATATAGGCTGTGGTGTAGGCGACACTCTGGCAGCACTAAAACCAGCCGAAGGTCTGGGGATAGACATTAGTGATGATATGGTCACGGAAGCAAGGCGACTTTATCCTGAGCTCGACTTCTTGTCTGGCGACATAGAAGATGAAATTTTTATAAATTCAGTTACAGATAAATTTGATGTCATACTGCTATCAGACACTATAGGCAGCCTGGAAGACTGTCAGTCCACCCTAAACCACCTGCATAAGTTTTGCACACGTGAAACACGAATAATAATTTCTTATTACTCCTTTCTATGGAGCCCATTTTTAAAGACAGCTGAATTATTGAAACTTAAAATGCACCAACCTGAAATGAATTTTTTATTGGCTGATGATATCAATAATTTGTTAGACCTGGCGGGCTTTGATGTTGTAAAAAAAGAGTGGCGTCAGTTAGTACCTTTTAGTTTTTTCGGTATTGGCAACTTTATTAACCGCTATATCGCAGCGCTACCTATTATTCGAAAACTATGCGTTAGAAATTATCTAGTAGCAAGGTCGACCCATATCAGAACAACCCCACCAAGTTCATGTACTGTTGTCATGCCCTGTAGAAATGAAAAAGGAAACATTGAGCCTGCTATTACTCGCCTGCCCGCATTCTGTGAAAATATTGAAATCATCTTCATTGAAGGTCATAGCCAAGATGGTACATTTGATGAAGCACTGAGAGTAGCAAACGAATATTCGCAATATGACATAAAGGTGCTTCAGCAAGATGGTGTAGGTAAAGCCGATGCCGTCTATAAGGCTTTTGATCATGCTAGAGGCGATATATTAATGATCCTTGATGCAGACTTAACGATGCCACCAGAAGACCTCTATAAATTCTGGGATGCTATTCACTCAGGAAAAGGGGAATATATAAATGGCAGCCGACTGGTTTATCCGATGGATAAAGATGCCATGCGGCTTTTAAATTTAATCGCAAACCATCTGTTCTCCATAATATTCAGCTGGTTATTGAATCAGAGATATACTGATACTTTATGCGGGACTAAAGTTTTGCGTCGTTCGGACTACATCAAGATCAAGAACGAACAGTCATACTTTGGCGAGTTTGACCCTTTTGGCGACTTCGATCTTATTTTCGGGAGCTCTAAACAAAATTTAAAAATGGTAGAAATACCAATTCGTTATAAAGCTAGAGATTATGGTAATACTCAAATTTCTCGATTTCGGCATGGCTTGCAATTATTGAGAATGGTCATCCATGGCTATCGTAAGCTTAAAGCCTTTTAAATATTGCATGGATAAACGCTTAAATAAGTTCAACCACGTCTGGCACAACAAACCAGTTCTTCGAGCTATATATAAAGATTATTACGATCGAATATTGAATGAATGCTGCGCAGGGACAATACTTGAGGTTGGGGGTGGTTCAGGAAATTTAAAAGAATATTCATCCTCAGTCATTTCACTAGACATACTCTATGCACCCTGGCTAGATCTATTAGCTGATGCACACAGACTTCCTTTTGAGGCTAATTCATTTAATAACATCGTTTTGTTTGATGTCTTGCATCACCTGCAACAACCTAAAGTATTTTTCAGCGAGGTAGCACGAATAATTAAACCTAATGGTCGCTTGATCATTCTTGAGCCAGGCATTACCCCAATAAGTTGGCTATTCTATAATTTTCTGCATCAAGAACCGGTTGATATGTCGGTAGACCCTTTTGTAGATAGCCAAGTAATGTCTGGTGATGACCCCTATGATTCAAATCAAGCCATACCTACACTAATATTTGGCAAATACAAATCCAGACTTAAAAAAGACTTCCCTCGATTTAAGATCATCAAAAACGAATTACTTAGCCTGTTCGCATACCCACTATCAGGAGGCTTTAAACCATGGAGTTTGATACCTCAAGTTGCAGTAACACCGTTATTAAAACTAGAAAACAAGCTTCCTTCAATTATTTTCAAGCTCATGGCATTTAGATTGTTTGTTTCTATTGAGGTCAAGAAGCAAGACTAATCTAAACGTTGTTAGATGTTCGTTATTGGGGAAGATTTTTGCTTTGTTTATGGATTAAATTAAAATATAAGTTTTCATAATGTCCCACACAGGATTCAATTGAAAAATTATCGCGAACTCGTTCTTTAGCGGCACATCCCATTTCAGCCCGAAGGGACTCATTTTTTATTAAAGTCAGTATCGCTTCTCCTATCAGTTCAGGGGAGAATGGTTCTACAACTAATCCTACTTTATCATTGAGCACAGCCTCTGCATTTCCACCTACATTAGTGACGACCATAGGCAAACCTCCGCCCATACATTCTAGAATACTATTTGAAAACCCTTCCTGATGTGAACAGAGCACGCCTATATCGCTATGGTTTATTAAATCAGGAATGTCATCAACGACACCTAGTAGTTTTATGTGACTTTCTAAATTTAATTCTTTCGCTAGACTAGTAAGGTATTCACCATGCCCATCATCTCTACCTGCCAGGAGCAGACGCCACTTAACGTTAATATCATTCTTTATTAAGCTTAACGCTCTGATAAGATCTTCATGTCCTTTATAAGGGATAAGATTTGCTACACAAAGTAGCGTTAACTCATTTTCTCTTGATGAATCAACATTTTTATCAGCGGCATGAATAGAAGCAAACCTATCGACGTCAATGCCATTATAAATCAACTTAAGCTTATTCTCTGGCACCCCTTCTTTTTTCAACTCGGCGCATACTGCTTTTGAATTACCCAGAATGGCATTCATTTTATTATGGAGATATTTTTCAACTAACCCGAGAAAGTAAAATCTATTCTGGTATAGATTCAGGCTCCTGCGGCTCATTACACGAATTATTTTTGGAGAAAAGAACGTACAAACGGCACCGATAACATAGGCTTCTGGGAGAAAAAAATGAATAATTTCAAATCGGTGCTTACGCAAACAAACAGTAAGTTGAATTGCGCTTAAAATTACTCCTAGCTTACCTTTGTTATTGTTATTTTTCCCTTTTACTTGAATTCCATTCTCTATAAATATATTTTCCAGTACTCCATCTCTTTTAAGCGGAAATATTGTTACGCTATGTCCTCTAGCAAGCAGTTTTTTAGATACATTAAGAAGGTGTAATTCCGCACCGCCAACGTCTAACTTACCAATAACATATAAAATATCCATTATTAAAATAAATGATTGTTATTACGCTTGATACCTAAGCCTCTCATACGCTATACAATCCATTGCTCGTACCATGATTGAAACATGAGCATCATCCATAACGGATATTGGTAATTTCTTTCCCTTTTCATATGCGCATCAAATGCAATTTTAATGGGTTTTGGTTCAAATATTCCTTGTTGAATTATTCTTTCCTCATTTAATAAACTGTAGGCCCATTCTTTTAAAGGGCCCCTAAGCCACTCTGATATAGGCACACCGAAGCCCATTTTAGGTCTATCTACCAATTTCTGAGGGACATACTGATATAATATTTCACGCAAGATATGCTTACCTTTGCCATTGTTGATTTTATACTTTCGATCTAATCCCCATGCGTACTCTATTATTCTGTGGTCAAGCAATGGCGACCTTACTTCAAGACTATTTGCCATGCTTGCTCTATCCACTTTCACAAGGATATCCCCAGGCAGGTACGAATTAGTATCTAGATACTGCATTGCTGAAATAATATCGTAATCACCGGGATAAGTTTCTAAATCAATGATTTGATCTTGTATCTCTGGAAGTAATATTTTTGGAGAAGTCCATTGACTCACGAGCTTAGAATAAAGTTCGGAGTCGGAATTTACTTTAAGGATATTTGCAATTTTATGTAGGCGTTCACCAGAATGCGCTGGGGTCAATTTATCTGGTAACAAAGAAAACATCATATCTAATTTATGCGGCGGGACAGAATGAATTAATTTCGACATTAGATTTCGAATTAAATATGGCACAGTTTTGTTAAATGCAGATATTTTTTCACCCCAAAAATACCTTGAATAGCCGGCAAACACTTCGTCGCCACCATCACCAGACAACGCTACTGAGACTTCACTCTTCAGCAACTTACTGACAATAAGTGTTGGGATTTGTGAGGCATCGCCAAAGGGTTCATCATAAATATTTGGCAAACTCGGTAATAACTCTATTGCAGAATCTGCCTCTGCATGAAACTCATGATGATCTGTGCCCAGGTATTCTGCTATTTTTTTTGCATGGACCGACTCATCGTATTGCTTATCATTAAAACCGATACAATAAGACTTGACCGGTTGTGATGACTCGGTCTGCATCAAGGCTGTCACTAAAGTGCTGTCAATCCCTCCAGAAAGCATCACGCCTAGAGGAACATCGGAAATCATTCGTTTTCGCACCGAATCTTTTAGTAATGATTCTAAACCTTCATGAATCTCTTGTTTACTTCCTGATTTCTGTTCACCATCAGTAATAACATTATCAAGACTCCAGAATTTACTGACATGTACTTCTTTGTTCTCGTTTATTCTAATCAGACCACCAGGCTCAACTTTGTTTATATTCTCATAGATACTATCTGGAGCATTAATATACCCATACTGTAAGAATGAAGAAATAGACTTATAATTCAGTGATTTGGTGAACCCGGGAAATTTATTGATTGCTTTCAACTCTGATGCGAATACGACATTATTCCCGACATATCCCCAATACAGTGGCTTTTTACCTACTCTGTCGCGAGCCAAATACAGAGTTTTCTTCTGCTTATCCCATAATGCAAAAGCAAACATACCTTCAAGTAATTTTAAGGTCTTTTCGATGCCATAGACACTACACGCTTCAAGCAAGACTTGAGTATCAGTTTGGTTTGTAAACTTTATACCTTTATTTTTTTCTAGGTCAGTCCGTATATTTTTGAAATTATATATTTCACCATTAAATGTAATTACAAACCTATCATTTTGCGAATGCATAGGTTGTTTACCTGCTTCTGATAGGTCAATAATAGATAGTCTTCGATGTCCAAGATATATTCCACTTGAGCTATCACTCCAGGTACCGGAGTTATCAGGCCCTCTATGTGACATGGTATCTGTCATTTTCTGAATTATATTTATCGGTGACTCAACATCAACAAGTCTAGAATTCAGATAAAACCCAGCTATACCACACATTTTTTAATTATTGTTATAAAAAAGTTAACGCGTAATTTTTGGAACGTAGTTTTTTACAATATGCCACATTTCTTCAGTATACATTCGGTGTCCTTCGTGGCCTGTAATTACATGTATATTATTTTCAGCATTAAACACTTTATATACCTGACTCGCCTTTTTGATCACTTTCAACATCTCTGGATACGGAAATATGTGATCTTTCTTACCACCTATAGCGATAAAAGGTTTTGGGGCACACAAACAAACCAGATCATGATATTCAAACCATTTTAGAAACCCGGGGAGAATGGCGTCGCCTTCAGGATTTCGTCTTTTTAAAAGAGACTCTGTAATTGGGCTAATACAACCACTTGCTATTACTCCTTTAATTCGCTCATCAACTGCGGCAGAATAAACGGCATGTGTGCCTCCCGTTGAATGCCCATATAACCACACATTTTTTCTATTCGTTACTTCAGCGGGCAAAGAATAGGTTTCAAGCCAAGATATTACAGTAGAAACATCTGTAACATTTTCACCTATCAATGTCCTTCCAATTAATAATGAATGCATAAAAGAATCTACACATCGGGCGCTAGATCTAGGTTTTAATTCTCTTTCTTCTCTTTCACCGAAACAACGTTGCTCGATACAGACAGCAAGGAATCCGTTTTCTACAGCTTGCAGACCAACATCAGCCCCCATAAGTAACCTATCAGGATCAGAAGGCATTAAAGATTCGCCCCACAACAGATGAACGCCGGAAGCCGATCCTGCTAAACAAATTAATATTGAATGGATATTAACTTTATCAGACCATAACAATGTAACAGGGATATCATTACCATCGAAGCCTTCTAAATAATAACGTAATCGCTTGACACCCTTTATTGAAGGGAGTTGTTTTTTATATTTTTCATTAACTTTAATTAATGAACGATCATAAGACATTAATTCAATTAACTTTTCCCTGGCCTTTATTTGCCATTCACTTACGTTCTCAATCTTTGATTTATCAAATGAAATTAATTTTTTCGCAGACTTAGAATCGTGACGATGACTTACAAACGAACTTAAATTAATCTCATTTGGCAACTCGGGGCATGGATTATAATCACCTTTGATTAGCAAGTTCGCACGTCTTTTCATATTGATAAAACAACGTGAAAAAATAGATTTAAATTTATTGAACAACAGTTTTAAACGTTATTTATTAATATAGAAATAAAATAACAAACTGTCACTTAAACCTATCATATATTTATTTGCAGGCAATGATATTCTAGACTTTGGATTTAGCGGATTTAACGAAACTGTTGTTGGCAAAAAAAATGGTGTTAACGTATATTTTTCTAACATTCTCACAATATCTTTTTCCCTATAAAATGAAACGTGTGTTTTATCGGATGCGATTGCCACAGGTAATATTCCAAAAATCATTCTAGCCCTTGATATCAATGATATTATATTTGGCAGGCTCATTATAACTATTGCATCTTTCTTTGCGACTCTAATGATCTCTTTCATATAGTTTTCTGGTTCTTTAAGATGCTCCAAAACTTCGAATGATATAATTATGTCAAACATATCGTCTTTGAACTTCAACTCATCAGATTCAAGATTTAGTTTCTGCATATCATCTACGTAATTTTCACAACATTTCAAAGCCTCAGAAGATATATCTGCTGCACAAATTAGTCTTGCAGACTCACTCTTTAAAAACTGCACAAACCGACCTGTGCCAGGACCTATATCAAGGCAGTTTTTATCTTTAATTCCATGTTTTTTTAAAGTCCTTATTATTTGCCTGTCTTTCCCACGTAATAAATCAAGATCAAAAACATATTGTTCCTTTGCATTCTTAGCGACAATATGATCAAATTGATCTTCAACTGCATTTTTATTTTTCATTAATGAACTATCTCAATTTTCTGCGTAAACCAGTTACAAAAATCATTCATCCCTTCTTCAGAAATACTCGCTTTATAAACATCTTGTCCGGCGATAGAAATGTCAATGCGATACGTTTCATCTGACAAAACTTTTTCCATTTTTTCTGCCAAATCGGAAAAACTCCAATTCAATGGAACAAATGTTTTTTCAGGTATAAATAAATTTGGCCATGTTTCCATATGTGACATATCTGGCTTAAGAAGTAGAGCGCCATATTTGAATGCCTCATAATCACGCACACCTAATTCCCCCCAACCAAATGGGCTAGGCATGACTTTAGTCATCTCCATTATTTTTCTTATTTTCTTTGTGGGAATTCTCTTGGAATTAGACTCTAATAAAGAATCGAGCGAGTGATTAGAATTCTTTACATTAGAGCCAACCATACTAATAATTTTATGATTGTTTTGGTAGTCAGTTAATTTCCTTAACAACTCCTGCCTATGAAATGCGACTGAAGGCCTTGCCAAATTTGCAGAAGTTCGTATATATAAATCTATTGGTTTTTTATCATTAGGATTTACAAACTTTTGATTATAATTTGGTTTACTTGAAGCGAAGGGAAATATTCTTTTTAAATATGATTTTAAGGTGAACGATTCATGTATATTTCCCAAACCTATATTCCATGAAAGATCTACTTTTTCTTCGTATTCTTTCTCTAATGGGTAGTGTTGCTGAAACACATCAACATCGTTTACATTAAAGTGCTCATGATAATAATCACTAAATATTCGACCACCATAATAGTCCTTTCTATATAAACTTTTATCTTTGAATAATTGTTTTTTTAAATATTTTTCGACATAAGGCAACACTTCAAAATGTGTAACGCTTGTACTGTCTGAGTCATCCATCCAGATCACATTACCAACCATCTCACGCGCTTGCAGCAGAAAACTCAATACGGGCCCTTCTAAATTAAAAATTCGTGATTTTTCTTTTAAAATTCGTATTGCTGGTTTAGACATGACACATAATGTATCGCATTCAAAAAGAGAGTCATTTACTTTATATTTAATACGAACGTCATAGCCCATATCAAACAACGCTTTCTTATTATAGATTAGCGGCGCTAAAGCATAGTTAGCAATACTATCCCTGTCTGCTAAAACATTTATAACTTTCATGCTAATTTAAAAAAATTAAGAGCTTAATTAAGCACTCTTTATTGATTCAATAACAAACTCTTGCTCTTCACCCGTTAAATATGGGTGCATAGGAAGACTTAAACATTTTTTTGAAAGTTTTTCCGACACATCCATTCCATTAACAGAGCTCAGGAATGATTGGTATGCTGTCTGCAAGTGAAGTGGCTTAGGATAATATATCGCAGAAGGTATCCCCTTTTCTTTCAAACTACTTATTACAATTTCTCTTTGTTTTTCTTCTAATTGTATTGTGTATTGAGCCCAAACAGAGATTAGGCCTTCAGGAACAAAAGGAGTAATAACGTCATCACAAAGAGCAGAACTATATGTGCTCGCAATTCTATTTCTACTAATTATTTCGTCCGCGTATATCTTAAGTTTTTTAATTAATATAGCCGCTTGAAGAGTATCCAGCCTACTATTCATGCCTATATGTATATTGTCATATTTATCCGTGCCCTTTCCATGAACTCTTAAACTACGAAGTTTATCTGCAACAACATCATCATTGGTAAGAATTGCGCCGCCGTCTCCATAACAACCCAGTGGTTTTGCCGGGAAAAAACTTGTTGTGGTGATATCACCTAATGCGCCTGTTTTTCGTTCTTTATAAACAGAACCGAAACTTTGCGCTGCATCGACTATAAGTAACAAACCATATTCCTTACAAACACTCTCCAGACGGTCGTAATCCGCAGGCAAACCAAATAAATCAACCGTAATAACGGCTTTAGAATTTAAACCTTTTCTTTCTGCTTCCTTAATATTTTCAATTAGATCTTCAACATCAATATTGTAAGTGTCTTCTGTCACATCAATAAAATAAGGATCTGCGCCAGCAAGACAAACTACTTCCGCAGTAGATGTAAAGGTAAACGAGGGAACAAAAACAACATCACCTTGTTTGATGTTATTTGCCATCAACGTTAACGAAAGAGCATCCGTCCCATTTGCACATGCAACAACATTACTTACATCGCAAAAATCTTTAACATCTTCCTCAAACTGGCTGACTTCTGGCCCATGAATATATTTTCCATGTTCTAAAACAGTGTTGATTGCTTTTTCTATAGCTCCATCAAGTCTTGAACGTTGTCGTGATAAATCAACGAAATTTACATTTATATTCTTATTCATATTTCAATTAAGTTTCCATTTTCAGTTTTGTATTTTTTTCCTGTTGCTGGACACGTTAAATTCTCATCTAATCGTTCCCCATTATGACCGACCCATCCAATTTGTTTAGCTGGGCATCCGGCCATTAGTGCAAAACTAGGAACATCTTTAGTGACAACGGCACCTGCAGCTATAAATGAATAGGCTCCTAAAGTCGTTCCACAAACAATTGTGGCGTTTGCACCAATTGTTACGTGAACACCTACTAATGTTTTTTTAAATTCATCCTTCTTTTCAACCCCCGCCCTCGGAAAAGAGACGTTAGTAAAAACACATGAGGGGCCACAAAAGACATAATCCGATAATGTTACACCTTTATATATACTGACATTATTTTGTATTTTACAAAAATCCCCTACATGTACATCTGGACCAACGACAACATTTTGTCCCAAAATACAATTGCGACCAATAGATGTGTTTTTTAAAACATGGGAAAAATGCCAGATTTTTGTATTTTCACCAATTGCCGAAGGTTTATCTATATATGAAGATTCATGCACAAATACGTTTTTCATGAGGTGTGCTCATCAAGTGATTTTTGCGCCGAATTGAGAACTTTTAAAACCCTAAGCCCTTCATATCCATCAGTAATACAATTTGTATTACCTTGAATACAATCAATAAAATGCTGACATTCATTTTTTAAAGGCTCTGTCTCTTCAAAACCTAAACTGATTGCTTCAGATTTTTCTGCCAAAGGTTGATCATTCTGCCAACTCACCTTATGCGGATAAATTAATACTTTTTTATCTTTTGTCTTTTGATCATCAAAAATAGCCATTCCTTCTGAACCGATGACAACCATTTTTTGTTCTTTGTGAGGATGCAACCATGAAACAAATACGTGAGCATTAATATTATCGGCAAATTTCATATGTGTCGTTGTTACATCTGCTATATCATTATTAATATATGAAGAACCAACAGCACTAACTTCAACAGGTTCAGAATTAACAACTGAAAGTATCATTGATATATCATGCGGAGCAAAACTCCATAAAATATTTTCTTCTTTTCGTAACTTTCCAAAACTCAATCTATTGGAGTAAATATATTGTAGGTCACCCAGATTTCCTTCTTTAATATAATCACGCATTCTTATGAATGCAGGATGATATTGCAGCAAATGCCCTACCATCAACACTAGTCCTTTAGACTCAGCTAATTTAACTAACTCGGAGGCTTCTTCATAATCTAATGAAAGTGGTTTTTCAACAAACACATGCTTATTATTCTGAAGCACTTCAAGCGCCAATTTATAATGTGTTTCTGCTGGAGCTGAAATAACAACGCCATCGACATCATCTGACTTTAATACTTCATGAAACTCGCGTGATTCAACCGTATACTTATCCGTAATAGCTTTAACATTATTAATGTCTGAATCACAAATGCAAGCAAGTGAGTCTAATTCATAATAATTTCTTACTAAGTTCTTCCCCCAGTAACCACATCCTACAATTGCTATTTTTGGCTTTTTATTCTCAGTCATTATTAATACCTTACAATTTATATTTTATAAATCATTTTTCGTTAAAATTAATTCTTTATATAATTCGTAATATTTATCGATTACATTATCCCAATCATATTCTAATGCACGCTTTTTAGATTGGTTTGAATACTTATCAAACAATGCTTTATCATTCATTAGCAAGTTCATCGCCTCAGAAAAAGCATCATCATCTTGTTCAGGCACCACTATTCCATCTATGTTTTTACGTACAATATCTTTACAACCAGGAACATCGGTTACTATCACCGGCAAACCTGCAGACATTGCCTCTATAATTACAATTCCAAAAGTTTCTATTAATGTAGGGAAAACAAATGCATCTGCAATTTTATAGTACGCAACTAAATCATCTGAAGGCAACCTTGGCACTTCTTTAATATTTTCCTTCCATTTACTTCCAACTTGTTCTTTTAAGATAACTATCTCATCTAAATTAGATTCAATAACTAAATCATTTAATTCAGATACTTTGTTACCAACAATTAATATTTGAAACTTTAGATTAGTCTTTAGCTTTAATTTCTTAGCTATATTAATAAGACTAGCCATGTTTTTTTTAGGATGATTTCTACCAACGCTAATAAAAAGAAATGACTCTAAATCTAATCCTAGGCTTTTTTTTATGCTGTCTTTATCTACCGAAATATCAAATCTTTTATTAGATACGCCATTGGGCACATTCTTGATATTTGATTTATTTACTCCGATAGAATCATATTCCTGCGCTACACTCTCGGTAATGGCTATTAACATTGGGCATTTTGGCAAATACAACTTCATAAGCTTATCTATAGAGGGGTCAAGCCGATAGCCATAATTAATTTCCGGCATCATTTGAATATCTTCACCAGCACAACGTATAAGATGCAATATACCTTTATTTTTTTCTGCAAAATGAGTAACCGCCACGCCTGTCGGGTATCCCATGGTTACATGCCATACATCAAATTTATATTTGTATTGAAGAAATTTAAAGTACTGGTCTAGTATGAAAAACCCTAACGAGGGGAAACGATATAATATTGACCATATTTTTGGAGGGAAGGAAACAACCTCATAAGACAAAGGAAGCTTTAATTTACGTAATTTTCTCACATAAGTAGCGGAACTAATGACGACAGGCTCATGCCCTCTATCTTTTAGCCCACTAGCAATATTATGCAATCCTACTTCCATTCCACCTAAACTTGGTAAGAATGATGAAATTGGTAATGCGATTCGCAAAGAAGAGTTATTCACCTTGTTTTATAATTATTAATTTAGAAGTAAGCTCGAAATTTTTGAGCAGGCTTTACCACTCCCATACAAACCACTCCATACATCTTTTTCGAGCAAGATGTCGATATTTTCCAGATATTCATTTATTTTCTTCAACATCGTTTCTTTATCAGTAGGAGGAACCAAAAGATTACATCCCCTTTCCATAAGTTCAACCCATTCGGTTTCATTGCGCAAAGTCACACAAGGTGTTTTTATGAAGAAGGCTTCTTTTTGAATACCACCTGAATCAGTAATAATTAAACGAGCATTTTTTTCATAATTTAATAATTCAAGATAACTAACGGGCGGCTTTATGGTTAAATACCTTTCAATTTTTGATATTAAGCCAAGATTATCTAATGCGGATCGCGTTCTCGGATGCAATGGAATTATCACGGATATTTGTTTTGACAAATCAATTAGCATCTCAAATATGTTACTTAGCCTTTCTTTATCATCTGTATTTTCTGCTCTATGCACAGTAGCCAAAAGATACGGTTCGTTTGAGTTATCCGATTTAATAATGTCTTTATAATGAAGTACCGAGTCATACATCACATCCCCTACTAAATGAATATCTTTTTCACCAAAACCTTCTCGAAGAAGATTATTAACCGCCGTCTCGGTTGGAACTAGTAACATACTCGATAAATGATCAACAAGAACTCGGTTGATTTCCTCTGGCATCGTCTTGTTAAATGAACGCAATCCTGCTTCAACATGTGCAATAGGAATATGTAATTTTGATGCCGCTATTGCTGCAGCAAGAGTAGAGTTTGTATCTCCATATACAATAACCCAGTCTGGTTTTTCATTTAGAAAAACATCTTCTAATTCTTCAATCATTTGTCCAGTTTGAGCACCGTGTCTTCCAGAGCCTACTTCTAGATTATAATCTGGCGGATTGATACCTAATTCATCAAAAAATATATCGGACATATTTTGGTCATAATGTTGTCCTGTATGAACTAAAACATGACTACAAGTATCATTTTTTTTAAATTCTGCTATTAATATCGAAGCTTTTATAAATTGAGGTCTTGCTCCAACTATACTAATTAATTTCATTGAAATATTTTTCGTTAATTTTATTAATTAAGATTTTCTAAGACTTTTAATTCTTCGTTAACTCTGTCACCCCAACTCCGAAGAAAACTTCTTGATACTTTTTTTATTCGTTTTCCATATTGAGAGCATAATTCACGTTCATTAAGAATTAATTTTATTTTATTTTCTAAAGCATCTGATTGGTTTTTCCATGGAACACGAATTACAGCATCTTTAGGGATAATCGAATCTGTCGACACATCAATTCCTTTATCGGGTTGTGACTCAGGCATTATCACGCACATTCCATCATAGAAGCATTCCAAATTAGCATTGCTTAAATTACCCAAATTATTTAAAGAAACGTAAACATCTGCATATTGATGAACGGCATGGATCATTGAATGTGAGACCCTATCAATAAATAAAAACATTGAATCTGCTCCTGCATTTTCAATTTTTTTCTTTAAATCATCTTTTTCTATTCCTGTGCCTATGACTATCGCATTAATATTATTTTTATGCTCTGCATATAATTTTATCAAGGCTTCAACAAACTGAACGCATCCTTTTGTCTTCTCTAATCGACCTATAAACATTACATTTAATTTTGATTGCGATAATTTTTTTAATTCTTCAGGCAACTCACTTTCTACATTATTTACTGCAATTCCGTTTAACATCATAGAACGGGGAACATTTGAAGATAGCGCTTGCTGCATCCACTTTTCACCTCCGGATCCATCTTCAGTGCAAATCACAAGTTTAAATGGAGAACGAAAAGCCCATCGATCTATCTTGTTTTTTAAGCTTGCACCTTTCAATATTTCCCACATTGAAGGATAAACACCCATTACCCTTAACACGACTGGATATTTTAAAAGACGAGAAATCAGTGCGCCTGATAAGAGATTACTTCGGTCAACATAGACAAGGTCAGGTTTAAATAAGTAAACTTGTTTTAATACTTGCCATACACGTCGCACCTCTGAAAATTTGGCACGTAAACGACCCAGTATTTGAGGGTATCTATTCTCACCTGCTATAAAATATATGGGATTTTTTAAACCTTTTAAAACGATCTCTTGATCATTTTTATACGTTATAAATGATTCGTAATTGTTACCAACGCCCCAATTGGTCATGACAAAACGCATTTTATGTTCGCTTTTATCTAAAGCTTCTATCATTTTATATATTGTTGGAATTCCTGTAGGAGCCCATTCCTTATTTACGAGACTCGTTTCAAAACCAGAGAACACACGACAAAGGTATAAAACTCTCATTATAGGTTAAGTTTATTTATCAAACAGAGGGTCTAGCCCTAATTCATCAACATAAGAAGATAAACCTAGTTCACATAACCAAGACATAGTATAAAGTGAGAACGGATTTTTAATTTCATGGATATTTTCTGCGAATGTCTTAAGTCCAAAAGAGTGATAATGATTCCCATAACGTGAAATATAATCAAAGTATTTTATCAAATAATCTCGCCGCTCACGCCCAAGAGTAAGTCTTAATAACAATGACAACGGAACAATGGCAAAAGAGGCTTTTTTACTCCAGGCACTTATAGTAGGGTTAAATTCTTTAAACAATGCTTTGTAATTCCAAGACGCTAGATATTTACGATAAAGCTTTTGTTTATAGCGTAATTCAACCGGCACATCACACCAAAATCGAACAAACTCTCCATCCCATAAAGGTAACTGCCAGTTTAAAGAAAAGTAATCATAGACTCGCTGACCATTAACTATATATTTAGTTTGCCGTTCTTCGAATTCCCAGCGCTCGTACAAATTCGCCAAATCATCACTAGTTAAATCATTGTTAATAGAGTTTTTTTCAGCGTTTATTAGATGCTTAGTGATATTTTCATGTATTTTTATTGTGTTATTTTCAGTTAATAACTTACCCCACAAACTATAGTGTTTTTTCATTAACTCTAATAACAAATGATTCAATGTTGCCTCATGACTCATTAAGCTCTCAGGGATATGTCCGCCACTATTAAAGTCTCCACTTTGTCCATTTACAATTATAGTATCAACAGATAATCGCCCTTCTTTTTTTAATTTATATATGGGCAACAGATCTTGATAGTTTGGAATAACGTTTAAACCGTCAGCAAAGGTACTGTATTCCTTTCTGGTTTCTGACTGGTAAAAAGACTTCGTTTCCTTAGCGCTAATAGAAACAAATTCCCATGGGACATCAAGTTGGGCCGAAACATCTTTTCCTATTCTCGCATCAGCATTACCATTTGGCCCATACGAAAAAGCACTTAAATTCTTATATCCATGTTCAACTAATTTTGCCAACACTAACCTTGAATCCAAGCCTCCACTAATGGGAACTACAATCTGGGCATTATTCGCTCTTTTTATAAGACGCTGTACTGAACAATCTATTACATCAGCCAGTCTACTTATGAAATAAGCCTCTGAGCCTTCAGTTTTATTACGCCTATCATGATACAAATAATATTTCCCAACTGCTGGACTAGTTGAATCAGAGCTGAGCAACAAATACTCACATACATTTAATTGATTAATATTCGAATATAATGTTTTACTACCCGTAACATAACCAAGTGCAAGACAATCAAAAACAGATTCTGCAATTACGTTTGTATTTTTTAAATTATCCTTAAGCTTACGCGCATCATTACTAATTAATAATTCATTATCTTGTAGCGAGTAAAATATGGGATAACTTCGACAATAATCAGTAAATGCAACGACTTCTTTTTTCGTTTCAGCAATAATAGAATATGACTCGTTACATTTCGCAAGCCAATCAGATAATGTTTTCGGGACAATATTCGTATTCAATAAAAAACCAGCAACTTCTTGAGAAAAACTCTCGCTTCCTGCATACCATATTTTTACGCCTGACTTCTCCTTATATTTCCATGCTGATAACTCATTTAATATTATTGCAGTTTTAATTAATTTTTTATTATTTTTTTGCATAAATTACATTGATAGAAATTTTGATCTATTTAAAAATGAGAGCTAATATCTAGAACGTTATATAATTAAATAGGATAAAAAAACAGGACAGGGAGGAAATAGTTCGTTAACAACACCTATCAATGGCGCGATGTGTTTGTCTACAGAACCGCACTCAGGAACTATTTTTTCCACGCTTAGTGTGATGTAACGGATGAAAACCGATATCAAAATCAAATTTCTTTCTTAACTCTACCAACTTTACGGCTCTTTTAGTTCTTTCACCAAAACATCGTTTGCAAACTAAAGGCTTTGCCCCGTCCACACTTCTAATGTTATCAATCATTTTTGAACCCGATTCCAATACATCTTCGAGCGACTTATTTAGAGTGCTGCCTAATGTTGCATACGGAGAAGACATGTGACAACACGGTACAACATGGCCACTAGCTAACACCCCAAGAATCGGATGATGACATTCAAATTTCCCCATTGTCGGTTCAAATTCTTGCAATCGTTGGCCATACATAAATCGTTTAATTTTAATTTCAATATTTGATGCAATTGAAAAGCTAGATTGCTCTCTATAATCTGAATTGAGCTCTTCAAAGTATTCTTTTAATCCAGAAGAATCAAAAACAAAACTAGCGTCATAAACCTGTAATCCTTTTAGAAAATTTTCCAAGTCAGGATAGACTTCATTTAGCGTTAATGGTGCATTAGGGTCGCCGACATTAAAACCTAATATTTGTCTAGTTATTTTTTTTGCTGGAGTAAGAAAATTACAAGCCATATCCATTGTCACTTGCATATCTGTATCTTTGATCGCGGAAAGAAATTTATAGATCGTTGCTGTATAACGAGGAAAATCCATGTTAATGCCTCTGGCATGGCCAAATTTATTTTCACTTAGGGTCTGAACAGAAAGAGTAAGATTATCAGGCCCAGAAGCTAACATGCCCTCAAGTATTCTTTTTTTACCCAATAACAAACCATTACTTGTCAAAAAAACGGTCATACCGCGCTCTTTAGTGTACGCAATAAATTCAAATAACCGCTTATCAAGCAAAGGTTCATTAAATTGACAAAAATTAATCGACTGACAACCACTTGACTCATGTGTTGCTTCATCAATTAGTCGATAAACAGCTTCTTCGCACATTACAGACTCTTTATTTTGTCTACTGTCCCAGTTGCAGAACTTGCAGTTCATATTGCAATTACCAAGTGTCTCTATATTAAGGAATTTGAATCCATATTTAGCCATATCAAGCATTTTCAGTTCCTCTAATTTCTTGTTGTTTTCTTTTACGTTGCCATTCTATTCTGTTCTTTATAACTTTTGCTGGAGAGCCTACACTTAAAGAATTATCAGGTACGCTTCCTGTCAATAGAGAACGAACCCCAACAACACTGCCACTACCAACTGTCACACCTTTCAAGATTACAACATCTGAGCCTAACCATACATGATCACCTAATGTAATGTCGCCAGGCAAATTCAATTCTTTACCAGTATCTAATTCATAAATAGGATGCACGTCACCATTCCATATCTTTATATTTAGACCCAACATACAATCTTTCCCGAGTGTTATATTCGCCTTCTCACCTAGCGCACTAAAGCTTGCATCTCGAACCGTGGTTCCTTGTCCTATAGAAATAGAGCTTCGAGAACCCATAACTTTAATCTCTCCTGAAACAATAACGGCCTCAGCTCCTATATATACTCGATTATCATCCCCGCGAACTTTAATCAGTAAATCACTCAGCCGCGTAAATGGTTCGACAATAACTTCATTGTCTGTACCTTCAATATCAATATTGACATTATGCATGACAACACCAGAGACCATGAGTCGATTACCAGCATGAATGTTCCTCTTGTTACCTTTTATAAAAGCTAGAAAAAAACAATACAGATAATATATTTTCTTTTTGAACGTCATCTCATATCTAGATTAGTTTACAGACTCAGGCTTCAAGTATTTCTCAAAAAACTCCATATTAGGCTCTTGAGGTTTTTGAGAGAGAATTTCGAGAAGATTATTTTCATCGAAATTTTGCTGATTATTTTCACTATTCCAACACTTTAATACAGAACATCGTTTCTTCATCAATTCATACACATCTGGATACCAGTCTTCCCAACCTGCATCAACATAAATAAGTGTTTTATTTGAACACATCATTGGGACAAATGTGGAGGAAAGCCCATATTGAAAAATAATAGCATCTGCCATATTCATTACTTTTGGGTCTTCTAATGAATCATAAATAACTTCAACATTAGGCATATCTTTAAAAAAATCAACATTTTCCCAACCCCATGACTTAGGTCGTTTTTTAAAGATAACTTCATAACCATTATTAGTTAATGTTTTACAAAGATTATAATAGAAATGATAGTTAATCATTGTTTCAGGTATTTCATAACGAATATCATCTGTCCATAACTGAAGTTCTAAAACCATAATGCTTTTTATTTCCTTAGGAATGGGATCGTTCTTATACACATTACGAAAACGCTTTAACTCATCACTATTTTGACTAACAAAAGTCACTTGATTGTTTCTAGGTGGTGGAAATTTAACAGTGTTGCGTTTAAATAGTTCCTTTAATGATTCTGTATACACGGAAAATTCATCTACCGTTGAAAACTCATGATGATGCGGTCGATGTGAAGCAGAATGGCCTATAAAGTAACCATGAGGATGACCTCGTACTTTGCCACCTAAGCTCCGCACAGCTAAACTTAAAGCTCGAGTAAATGTCTTACCACCTGTCCCGACAAACAATTTTGAAGGTTGTTTTTTTGATACATTTTTACATATACATTGGTATAGCTTTGCAATATCTTCTAGATAACCGACATGAAATGACAGAAGGTCCTTAGTTACATTTTCTGAAACCTCCAGCCCTAATTTATCACTCATATAGTCTATGGCATACTCGTGATAAAGGTTTGCTTGTTTATGTATAGCACTTAGTTCTTTTGATCTAACTTCTGTTGTTTGCCAGCCTAACAACCATTCTTCTGGAGAAGTGATACGCATCCATTTTTTTTGTTCTTTAGTTGAATGGACATGTAAAACATTAATATCTGGTGTTACAAAAATTGATTTAGAACCAATGAAATGGTTCCAAACTTTATACTTATTTTGGCGATGATTGTAGCGAACTGAAAGCAGAAAGTCTTTGATTGCTCGGACACACTTATTTTCACGAATCAATAATTGAAAGTTTTCCTTATGTACAGGAAAAGGACCACTCGACAATAAATACTCTATCATTACTGACTTATGACTGAATCGTGGATCATACCCCATGTCTTTCAGCCGGCTTAGCACTAAAAGATAGTTGGCTATACGAATATAGGGATTCCAAGTCTGATTATAAATAACCAGGCAATCTCCTTCGAAAGAGTTTCCCAACTCATTAGCCATCCTTTTATTTTCATCAATAAGGTCAAGAAGAATATTTTGTGTTTCCTCTCGAGAAACCGGCCAAAAAAAAGATTCTGCCCATATCTCCAAACGAGCATTTTTAAGGCTAAAAAAATCGTAGAGAAAATATTTACTCATAAAATCTCTGATATACTAAATCCGCTTAAGTTATATTTATTGAAGGAAGTTCTATTTAAACCTTTGATTTAATAATCCACTTAACAAGTTTTGTTAATCCAACCCGCTTAGCAACGATATATGCAAAATCTACTAGTCGAAATACTATGCGAACAATAATAAGCTTTATCTTATCGATAGGAGAATCAAACTGCCCATTTTGGTTAAATTGATATTGCTTTTCAAAAGTATAAGGTACTGACACCTTTTTTTTAGCTTCAACTACAAGTTGTGTCTTGGAAGCTTTATCAAAACCACTAGCATAACCGTTTACATCTTTGGCAAGATAACCTTTTTTCTTTACAAACGGGTCATCCATCTCGTATCGCTTTCCATCACACATAACATGTTGGTAATCTCTCAATTCTTCAACTTCTGATTTTCCGACTTCACTTTCTTTTACTTCAAAGCCCCATTTTTCAAGAACAGTGCTAAGCATCTTATAATCAAATGCGTATAAATGAGCATAACCACCCAATATCTCATCCATCTCTCTACTGATAGCCAGAGTTTGACCTCCAGGAGAGATCAATAACCTTAGGAAACTGGCACCAATACCCATGTGATCACTATAATGTCTTGAACCGCTAAAGTATGAAACATCATTATTCACATAGGCTTCTGCCGCATGCCTCAAACTCGGCACCAGTATTCTAAGTGTTCCGCCTACCCTCATAATTCGATTAAATTCAGCTATTGTTTTTTCCAGACGAAAGTGAGGCACATGCTCCAACATATGACTTGAAAAAACTATATCATAAGTATCATCCGGTAGGTTCGAGTCCCAACATTTACCTTTATATTGCCATGACTTACCGTATTCAACTGGTGCATTATCAAGCACATCCCAACCTTCAGCAAACCAGGTATTACCACCACCGAAATTAATTTTACGATTTGACATTGATTACCTCATTCATATTAAAACTTAAGCTTATTATTTAAATAATTTATAAATTTCTGTTAATCATAATTTATATTTTGAGAGTGCTCCCTCGCTACTTCTTCTCGCACAAGATAAAAAATATCAGGATTCATATCATTAAGAATAACTGTGACGATTTCTTTAGCTATTTCTTTTGGTTTTTTTTCAGACACGACAATTTTTGTCGCAGGCACTTTTAAGTCTTTTATTATATTGTCCATGACATTTTGATATGAGGCTATTTGATCTATCGAAAGCTCTTGTTTACGCTTATATATTTTTTCAGGCTCATCATTTAAAACAAAAGCTCTTACAGGAAACCTAAAAATCTTATTATAAAAATAATGGAGAGGATGGAGCTTTTTAATATAGCCCGGTGTCACCTGATACTTAGCCCATAAATCATAAATATACCGATCGCACACAATAACTTTATGATTATAAAATTGCTCAAGAATATGTCGGTTTAAATTACTCGAGTATTTTATATAATTACTTGAGTGTATCCACAAAGCTTGAAGTGCAGGATGTAAATTACGATAAACTATTCGCAAAACTTTTCTCCAAAGTGGCACGCCATCATAAGTTAATACATTAGAAACTTTTCCTTCATGTTGATTATTTAAATTTCTTTTCCAACTCGTAATATGATGAAAAACCTCATGAGAAAATGGATATTCATTAATGATTTTTGAGATTTCGTCAAGAACCGTTGTTTTCCCTACACCATCCGGACCATGAATTGTAAAAAACATGGGGCCTTTCGTATTCCATATATAGATTTTTTTTGATAGTTTTTTCTTAAGTTTTGAAAATATTGAAATAGAAGGTGGCGTTTTACCTACAGCATAGCGAACACCTATTTTATCACGCCATATATCTAAGCTATTTGGCTTTAAAATAATTGATTGAATATCATCTGTAGATAAACCAAGAAGATTGCAACAGAGACTTTGTACTTCTATATTTTCGTCGCGCATCGATATTAATGATGCTTTATATTTCTCTATCTTCCCTTTTCTTAAGCCTTGATGAAGGAACAGTAAAAACTGCCAGGATTTTGTTGGTATTGGAAGGCCTCTAACATCAGATATATCAATATCATTGCTAGTCAAATTTATATGATCCGTTAAAGGTAATTGTTTACGAATCTCGTAATATGACCAAGAACGCTCACCTTTATTTTGACATACATCAAAAACCAGAATAAATAGTCCTCCGTGAGACATTCGATATAGACAAACAAGCCCACTTGCTAGGGCGGCAGATTTAAAGAGTTCTATAATTGCTGGCCATGTATCTTCATTTGCCATTAGATCTATATCAAAAGAAGCACTTACTGGAAGGTTTTCAAAATCACGGATAAATACACATTCAGGTATATTTTGTTTCCAGTCAAACTCTGACAAAAAATGATGGAATGCTTGTAAATTCGAAGTAAATTTCCTGGCAATATAGTCCTGAGTATCACCAGAAAACGATGTCTCTTGATTTAAATTATTCAAATATACTACCTTTCAATTAACTTACACTACGGCAATTGATGTATAAAAATAAATAGATAAAGTAAAGATTAACTGACAAAGATATTCTTGAACATCTATTTAAAAATAATAAGAAAACATTCTATCCACTTCTAAGAAAAACGTTTTAACTTCTTTCTTTGTATATCTTCAATATCGAGTATTTCTGCTGACTTACTTTTTAAAGCAACTGACACACTTCTTAGATCCCTTGCTAGACGGCGAAAGCCATCAGGCTCAAGGCTTGCGGCATGATCTGTACCTTTCCACGTTCTGTCTAACGTAAAATGCCTTTCAAAGTGCGTTGCACCTAACGTTAAAGCTGCAACATCAGCTGCAATTCCTTTATGATGCCCTGAAAAACCTATGCTTTTAACTATGCTTCCATATGATTTTATAAGGCGTGGTATTTCTAACAAATGTAAATCTTTATTTTCAACTGGGTATGAAGAAATACAATGATATAGAACAACATCTTTGTTCCGCCCTTTATCTATGGCCATATCTACAACCTTTTTTTCTTCATTTCTAGTTGTCATGCCTAATGATACATGTATTTCCCCTTTGAAATTAGAATACAAATAATCTAGCACCTCATAGTTTGCATTTATAGCCGAAGGTATTTTTATAAGCACCGGGGCAATAGATGCAATTTCTTTAGCTGAAGTTAGATCCCAAACAGAGGTACTATAAATAACATTGTATTTTTCACATTCTTTTTTTAATTGAATATTTTCATCAAGCGTAAACTCTAAATGCTCGCGGTGCTCTCCATATGTATTACCATATGAATTATCCGGAACGGGGTGTGGAGTATTAAATTCCTCTTCACTTAATAATTCTGCATTAGTTCTTTTTTGAAATTTAATTACATCTACATCACAAAATTCTGCAGCTATTTTTATCATTTTTAGTGCGGTTTTCATTTCACCTCTGTGATTACAGCCTATTTCACATATAGTTATAGGTTTATTATCATTTTTTATCATAATATTTGACCATCCTCAGATTCATAATTTACTTAACTTAGTTATTAACACTAATTTTTGTTTTCTGCTCTGGATACAATAACCAATCAGCTAATTCTCGTATGGCACCATCGCCTCCAGGTAAACTAAGGATATAGCGACTAACCTCTAATATTTTAGAATGCGAATTCGATACAGCAATTGGGCATCCAACATACTCCATGCAGCTCAAGTCATTTACATCATTGCCAACATATATTACATTTTCACAATTAATATTATTTCTAGCTAATAATGTTTGTAGATAACTTAATTTATCATCTATACCTTGCGCGAAGTCTATATTAAGTTTTTCACAACGCTTTTCGACTACTTTATTTTTTTCCGTTGACAATACAAGCATACTATAATGTGCATCATTTAAGAGAGAAATACCCATTCCATCTCCTCTGTTAACTTTTACAGTCTCTTTTCCTTTATCATCGATATAAGCCGTATTATCCGTCATCACTCCATCAAAATCGAAAACAATTAATTCTATAACCTGTGGAGGTAATATTTCTTTAGCACCCTGTTTTTTTGATAACAACCAATCTATTAACTTCACATCTTCAATTTCATCTATTTGAAATGAGCTCCAATAATCCATTTCATATAATTCAATTTTTTTTCCTAAACGATTATTAGTTTTTCGTAAAAGCTCAGGCTTCATTATATAAATTGACCCATTTTCCTGATACTGAGGTTGCATATCTTGTTCTCGTTGGCGGTTCATATAATCATAATTAATAGGTATGGCACTTTTATTTTCACGTTGCCATAAAAACCTTTTATTTTCGCAGACAGAGAGCAAGGAATCGGCTTTAGAATCTATTATTTTTTGAATAGCTTTATCAATATCATCTTCTTCTCTTATTGGAGAAGTACATTGAAGAAAGACTAATAACTCCGGATCTTTTAACCCATGACTATTCATGTCATCCAAAACATGTAGCAAAGCGCTTTCACTTGAAGCAATGTCATTTGATATATCAATTGGCCTATCAATTATTTTCACACCATAACTAATGCAGATACCTTTAATTTCATCATCATCAGTAGAGACATAAACTTCATTGACCTTTTTTGAACGTAAAGCATGCTCTATAGTGTACGAAACCAAAGGCTTCCCATTTATTGGCATGACATTTTTTTTTGGAATTCTTTTGGAATTTGCTCTAGCTGGAATAACAGCAATACATGATAATGGTTTATTAATGCTCATAACAAATACAGATATAACTCGACTATTTTTCTTTAATTATTTTTGCACTGCGTTTCTTAAGCTCTCTTTTTTTTGCATGTTCGAACACATGCAATATATAAACTCGTTCATACCATAATTGAGGGCCAATTTGCCTATGAGAATTCCATACTCCACGATCTATATCCAACTTTCGTAATTCATGCTCACTATTGAATTCATCAATTGCAAGTAGTTCTCCACAAAACCTATTAAAATGAGAGCGACAAGAACAATCATCAAAATAGCTAATTGTCATTGGCAAATAATGCTCCGGCTCACTTTCAAAAACGCGTAAAGCAGATTTAGTTGAAGTATATGTATCGACATCAATTGCAACAAATCCTACTGGACATTTATTAGTCAGTTTATTTCTAAAACTATCAACTGTATCATCAACATCTCCAATTATTATCTCTGCGTTTTCTGATAATTCTGACTTAAGCTTTTCATAATCGACCATTGGAAAATCACCTTTTTGATATTTATCAGGATAATCTCTATAGTCAGTGGAAGGAGGCATACCAGTTCCTGTATCAAACCCTGCAACTCGAATTTTGACCCCAGTTTCTTTTGTAACTACCTTGGACAATTCATCTAAATTACGTAATCCACGACCTGCGGCAACTCCAAATTCTAACGCCCAAATTTCATTAACATTATTATTCCTAGCATTCTGTGCTGCAAAAAGAAGACCATAGGCATACCACGGTCTTCTAACCAGACCTAACTTTTCCTTAGCTTTAAATCTACCTGTAATTACAGCTATTATTTTAAGTAGAGACACGGGAAAATAATTCCATGCAAATATTTTTATATTCATTGATAATTCCAAATTTTACCTTTACCCAATTTAAAATTGTAACATACGGAAAGTAGAATGTTCTTTGCTGCTCAAACAGTTAAGTTATCACGAAATAATACCTGAAATTCTTCTTTACGAACGGTTTTAAAGAGCTACTCCTTATTTCCTCAACCATACTTTTATTTATTTTCAACAACAAAATCTAAAAGAATTCTCTGTGTTGTTTCACGAGAACGGACCAAAAAATATTTAATTCTACTGTTGAAAATGAAAATCTTTATTCATCATTTTTAGTAATTTTAAAATTCATGAGCTGACGCCCTGGCGTTCACATAGCAAGTGAAACAATCCCTTCTTGTCCTCCCACAAATTATTAAAACTTCCTTGTTGAATAATGCTCCCCTCATTAAGAACAATGATTCTATCGCAACCTCTAACTGTCGACATTCGATGAGCAATAATCAAAATAGTGCGTTCCCCATGCAAAGCGTTTATACTTTGTTGAATTTTCACTTCTGACTGGCTATCAAGCGCACTCGTTGCCTCATCAAATATCAATAAGGGAGGATCTTTAAATAACTCCCGAGCAATCGCAACCCGTTGTTTTTGTCCTCCCGACAACTGTTTTCCATACTCTCCGACAAGTTCATGTGCACGATCTAACAGGTCAGTACAACCAGCATGTTGTGCTGCTATTTCTACATCGTGCAAACAATCTTTGTCCTTAGGCTCACAAGTCCAAAATGCTATATTTTCAGCAAGAGTGGCATGAAACATTGCGGGATCTTGAGTAACGTAACCTATTTGTGAACGAAGTAATTTTTTATCGATTTCGTCATAGTTCACATTACCTAGGCAGATAGTTCCACTTAATGGTTTAAGTAGTCCAGTAATCAAATGAAATAATGTTGATTTCCCCGCTCCTGACGGTCCAACGATGCCAATTGTCTCATAAGGACGAATGGATAAATTTATACCTGACAATATACGTTTATCACCATAATTCACCGACACATCAGTAAGCACTAATTTTCCTCCAAAGTCAGCCGCAGACTTACCTGTAGTAATTTCTTGTTCCGCTTCCAATCGCTGAATTCCATCTTCAACTGCTAATGCCCCCCCGATACTATTATTTATACGTTGCCAATTATTTTGTATATCAAGCACTTTATGTACAATACGATACAAGAACATCCCAATCACAATAACTTCCCCAATCGGCTTACCATGTTGAACCACGTCATAATATATAATTCCAGCTAATGACAATATACCGATTGGCTCTTTTATAGCGCTAAGTCCATCAGAGATGAATCCTAGACGCCTTTGGATATGAGTAAGCTCATTAATCCTCGTCACTATATTTATATGGAGTTTTTCTGTTCCGTGAGTCGCTTTCAGATATGCAAAATTATGAACCAACTCTATCAGAGAGTTCTGAACAGCTGCATTAAGTTTAGTTGTTAAAATTGAATAGTTTCTAGTCCATAATATAAGTGGCTTTAATCCGACCATAACAAAAAGACATAACAGGGCTATTAATAACGTAAGGAAAGGATTCACCAATCCTATTGTCATTATAAAAACAAAACTAGACACAGCAGCTACTGTTCCTTGCGCCAAATTTCGTATTGTTGATGTAAACCTCTCACTTTCACGTGATAATAAATTAGTATTATTGCCAACTCTTTCTGCAGAATGATATCCAAAACTGGCATTCTCAATTAGACTCGCAAGATTGATTTGTATATTTCTTCGAATCATTGTTGTGGTCCACAGTTCGATAAAAGAAGTCAATAAAACTAATCCCGCCTTAAGTAAAAATGCTATAACAATAACTACAAGCATAACTTGCAATGTAGACTCTAGGCCAAGCACTTCTAATCCCTGTGAAATAAATTGCGAAAAGAAATCATTCCCCAACTTGCCATTACTCGCGACATTGAACAACGGCAACACCATAGCAATACCAAACATCTCTGCAATCGAAGCTAAAAATGCAACTAGAATGAGCACAGGTAATCGCCATCCTGCTCTATTCCACGCAATTACTATTAGCTTTTTTATGTATGTTTGTTTCATTGTCCACGAAACTCCTTATCTAATTCACTAAATTCTTTGTTATACATTTTATCTTCATTATATTCTTTTGTGGCATGTGCTTAGATCACCTTTAGCGATGAATTATCGCTATGTACAAAAACATACTATTATCATCCGTCATGTCACTTAAATATTGAAACAATATATGTTAGAGCGGTTATATTTCTTTAAGCGATTTTTAGACGTGTGTTTTATTCGATCAATAACGAGTAATATATGCATCCGTTCACCCCATATCTGAGGGCTATCCACACGCCGCAATCTCGTTAAGTTTTCACAGTGCATGTCATTATTAAAACCAACAATGGCAAGCAGCTCTCCACAGAACTTATTCAGTCATTATCTACCATGTATATCTTGTGCATAATTTCCAGCTATCTTTTTAATCGCAGAAAAGACATGATCCTTTATTTTGCAAATATCGTTAGTCACCTTAAAAAATAATTGCCTATGAATGTGCCTCTATTATTTTTAATTTTGACACAAATATTCCGTTTATGAATATGAATATATATTTAATAGGTAAAGTCTATTTTTTTACTGAAAACACACAGAGAATCGCACGTTGTCCTTTATCCGCCATTTCTTTACTTATGTCATGTCGAAAAAACATAGTATCAATATTTTCTGAAATGGGTTCGAATAATTCATCAACACTGTTTCCTCGATATTTTGCACCAACATATGAATCCTTTTGAACTTCACCATCTTTTAACGAGCTATCATACCCATTACCAAATGCGATATATCCTCCCGGCTTAATAACTCTAACAATCTCTTTAAGCGCTCGTTCCTGGTTTTGACTGTATGTTAGAACCCAACCTAGAAAGATGACATCAAAAGAATTATTTTCATATCGCATGTCATGCATATCACCAACATCTATGCGTGGACAATATGAAAATAGGTCCAAGCCTCTTATATTCGACCATGTAAAGCCATATCCCGCTATAAGTAATAATTCAGCTTCTGAGCGAGGCCCGATGGATAAGGTTTTTAAATTTGGCAATCGTCGATTAACATCTTCAATCGCCACTAAGGGCCTGATTATATGATGTAACCTTTCATGCTTGATTAAACTATGGCTTATATTTTTATAATTATAATTTAAAACATCTTTCCCATGGTCTTGACCTTCCTCAGTCCATACATTTAAATTCCTTAATATATGTCTAAAAACAACATACCTGATTATTCCAAATGGGATACGCAACTGTCTTACCAACAAAAATTGCTGCAACCTTCTTTCCAATGCTTTTCTTAATCGCTGTATTGTCATTTCAATTACCTAATATTTATTTATAGAAGAGAAGCTTTTTAACTATATTTTTTGAAATTTCAATTAAGTTTGCTAATAGTTGCTTAGGAACGTAAACATGATCCGCAATCAACTTAGCATAAACAGGATTGATTTCAGCAAGTCTAATTAAAAAATCAATAAGCTTACAACGGTTATTAAAACTAGTTTCACAAGAATTTTCAAAAGAAAACAAACCTGACGAATATTTTTTTTTATATGCGTTTATAAAACAAACTTCCTCTTTACTAAGCAAATTCTGCCATGTTCCATCAGGACAATAATGCCTTGAACTGGCCCTTTCATAATTAAAATACGGCACTCCTGAATAGTATTTTTTAAACTCCATAGATACATCTATATTTTCCAATTCATCAGGGAGCTTTGATTTTTCAGAAAATAAATCATTGCTAGAAACGACATAAACATCATCAGGATATTTTTTCTTCATCATCAATGTTGTCAATGCAGACAAACACCATAGGAACAACAAATAATCTATGGTTTTTTTCCCACAAACAGAACTACGATTTGGATATGTTCGCCAATATAATCCAGCTGCTATTGATTCCACAGGATCGCGTAAAACAATTAACAATTTCAAACCTTTAACTTTCTTTTTATAATCACAAAAGTATATTTCTGGCAACAAATCTAGAGCTAGCCAAGAACACTTATCATTACTTTCAGCCATAAAATCAAACAACCGAAATATTACTTCCAATGGCTTCATTCCTGCCAGAGGATTTACCCTTGAAATTATTTCCTCTATAGACACATTAATATCGTCAGCTGGGCATAAAGTTATAGTACGCTCTGGATTCATATATCGTGGTCGTTCTAAATATGCTTGCAAGAATAGTCGAGCATCATCATCACTCTTAAACTTTGATTTATTTCTATAAACATGTAAAAGAGCATCTACTTTCAGCACCGCTAGTTCTAAACCATCAACATCAGTATTCGCTATAACATCTGCGAGAGTACTTTTCCCACAACGTGATGGCCCACCAATTAACCATTGAGAGGAAGTTGATTTATTTGAAATCATAAATACACTTTAAACACTAAATAACAAACATATTTTTTACAAAACATTTGTATTTTTAAATTTATTGCCATCAGGTTATAAGGAAACATTCACGACTGATTTTATGCCAAAAATATCGTAGACTTCAGGAAGATTTTTTTCTAAATATTCACGACACCTTTTCCAATCATGCGCAATAAAAAGGTCTTTTTCAGGTCTTGAAAACTCCCAGCGCTCACTTGATGATGCGACATGACTTTTCTTTTTTTCTTTCTTTTCATTTTCATTTTCATTTGATTCTCTTACAAATGAAGCAAGCAAATTTTGAAGGAATATAGGCGCAACTTCTAAACACCTAACCGCAGGTTCTTTAGAAAAAGAATCTATATCTCCTCTATGTCTGTCACAATCTAACACCAATATAGTAACAACACTCTCTTTTGAAATAGAAGCAGCCCGTTCTCTTTTGTTAACTGGGTGTATTTCTTTGATATACCTTGCAGATAATCTTGCCAGTGTAGCGTGTAACTCAAGATTATCAAAAGTTCTCGCGATGATTTTAAACAATATTATTTTCAGCTTATCCATATATTCTATATTCATGCTATGGACAAACTTGTTAGGAACGAATTATTTTCGAGTTTTTCTCATTATTTTATTTTAAACCGGCACCTAAACTCATTACGATTACTTATGCGAATATTTTTTCCATATTGCATCCGTTACGTGTTTCATAGATTCAGGTAACGCATGATATCCTTTTCTGTAATTAAAGTTTACATGCATTGGGTTTCTAGTACGTGCGCGTCGAAAGGACACCTCATCGAGACTATCTACAACCCATTCAGGCCAACCTTTAAGATCGTGAGTTTTATTTCCATTAAGAAATTTCACAAGTTCTTCTGCCGCTCTATAGGTTGCGGAAAAATCTGCCCCCCAATTAAAATAGCTATTGATTTGTTCTTCCATAATAGGAGAGTTAGCAGTTAAAGTTTCTGCCGCTTTTATTAAAGAAATACATTCTTCGATTGATTCTGGCATATACGCGCTTTCTTGCCATTTCCGACAAACAGAAGCCCACTCTGCATTATATTTTTCTGTCCCAGACAAACGGTCTATATTAATAAAAGGTATCCCTACTAAATAAGCCTCTACAAATGATGTAGTCGTTGACCCGAGAACAACCCGTTGCTCAGGTAACCAGTCAGCGATCTCCATAGTAGTATCTAACGAAAACCGATGAATATTATTCTTGCCAAAAGAGGGGATAATCTTTTTTTCATATATTGAAACATCTTCCATAGGATGTGGTCGTATTGAAATATTTAATTCTGTCTGTTCAATTATTTCTTTTATCACTTTATGCAAATAAAAATATGAGTGACAACAATTTACAACATAGTCGTACGTTGATTTATTATGCATATTCTGTATTGCAGGTATTGACTCATGATGGTTTATTGTTGAGAACCTTGTTATTACTCCTATAGAATTTCGTAGCTCTGGTTTTTTTAATGGTAGTGATGGAGAAAACTTTATATAATCAAATTTACCACACCCTACTTTTTTGACAATAGACTTATTAAGATTGGGAATATTGTTCTCTAAATCTTTTTCAAAATAATTTCCCCAAATAAGAAATAGATCAAAGTTATTAAAAATATCGGGGTTCTGAAAAAAGTATTGTCCGTTTGTAGGATTATCTTCAACATAACCTTCTGTTTCCCAATAAACCGCGTAAGCTTCGGGCAATAAATCTTTGCGTGATTTCCCCGGCACCATACTCACTATACAATGTGGTTTCCACATTGTTACCGCCCTTATATGGCTGCGCACACATGTAACCATTGTTTTGCATCCCATCTTCTCCAAGATCGAAGCAAGCAAAGCTGCTGCCGCGGCATCTCGTCTTGCTGTATGCGCACGTATAACAACACGGTAACTCATTTCATCGCTCCTTAAATTAATTATTTTTATTCATAGTTATTACTTATTAAAATTTTTAATTACACAAATTTTGCATAATATATAATATCAACCCACTGTCCTTGCCAATACTGATGTTGTTTCCTCACACCATCCGGTTCCATCCCTGATTTTTTCATCAAATTCAACATGCGTGTATTAGCTTCCATTGTTCCAGCAGTTATTTTTCTAGTCAGCTTTTTTGATTCTATCTCTTCAAGAACCGCTAGCCATGCTTCACTTGCACGTCCCGTTCCTTGCATATTTTTTTCGCCCATCAAAATTGAAACATCTATGCGTTTATGTTTATGTTCGAATTGAAGACCTATATTTCCAATATGAGCATTATGTTTTTGATCATGAATTGACAGCAATATATGTCCATTATCATGCATCCAATCAATATACTTTTCACAGCTTGTTAAAGAATGGGTGATAAAGCGTTGATCACTATATTTTATAATCTCAGAATCATTCAACCAATCTACATAGTGATTATTTAAATCTTCTGTTTTTGAAAACGGCCTAATATTCAACCTTTTAGTTTTAATATTCACTTAAAAATATTGCCATATTTAATGAGCCAGACTACGAAGTAATTTTGCAAGTTCTAACGAACTATCGGGAATATCTCGACTTAAATTTAGTTCTGAAACAGAACTATCTTTTGAAAAAAAAGAAATTGCCTTATTAAGTTCTTCTCTATTCCATACACATTCTATTAAATTTGTATAATGATCAGAAAAAAACACTCTTTCTTTTTCTCTAGGAACAATTGAAAGACAGCTCTGCCCTAAAGAGGCAACTTCCTCTAGTAAACTGCCCGTTAAACCAACTACAAAATTTGCTGCCAGACAAGATTCAATCGGTTCTGGATGTAAATCAATTGCGTCAAATAAATCAATGAACGTTTTATAATCTTTTAGAGATTCTTTCGGATGAGGTCGATAAACAAGGTGCACCGGATAAGATAGTGCTCGAGAAGCAATTATAAACTCTTCGACAACAATTTCTGTACGTTTATTACTATCACTAAAACCATGCAATGTATATTCATCAGATTTCCTATACTCAATTTGATTTAAGCCCGTAGATAGCTCACCAAGAAACAAAAATATAGGTATATCTGAGTTCACACCTAAAACATCATTTTTTAGTTCTTTTTTCGTACGTAAACTTACTTCTTTTGCTATTCTTTGGGCACGATTGAACTTTGGATTCTGAATAACAGATATTTTTTTTTCATCTATACCATTTTCTATAAACCATTCTTTAGTTCCTTCATCAGGCACGACTAAATAATCAGGAATGTGGCAAAAAGAATCATTAGTACTTCCACGAAAGCGCCAATCTAGAGAAGTAGGCGCATCAACAATAGCAACAGACAATATGTTATTAAGTGAAGACTGTATTTCAAAAGCAGGACTCTGAACATTTTCTGATGTAACAAAAACAAATACACCTTTACTATTTATTTTCTCACTAATTTCTTCAACATTAGAAAAATCTTGGTATAAAACACCAAGTTTATCAAAATAACTTTTAGCTATTCCATATCCAAATAAACTGAACTCTCCAATCTCGAAATATTTGGCTAAATCAATTAGGTAATTTGCCCCACCGGGATCTTCAGCAAATGCTACAAATTTCAATTTGCTATTGAGCAACTTTTACCTGATGATGATGATGCGATAATTGCATCAATCACTTTGTGATTTTGAACTGCATTATCTAATGAAGAATGTAATTTAGTTTCGTAAACCATTGCAGAATAAAAATCATTATAAATATGCAACAGAGCTTCACTCGCACCAGCCTTAAACTTGGTTGGATTATCAAGTTGAATTTCCTGTTCATGCGCCATCGCTCGATGAGCTGCAAGTGGATAATAATTAAATAAAAGGCCTTCTTGAAACACCTCTAACCGACCTTTCGTACCCCAAATATCTATCACAATATCTCGATAAAATCGAAAATCAATACACCTCATATATACTGGAGCAGACTGTTCTAACATCAAGATAGCTGTAGCATTAAAATCACTTTTTATTGTTGTTGAAGAAAATGGAGTAATTTCACCTATCGCCTGGGCCGAAGTAATTTCACCACACATCATGCGAACATAGTCGATTGCATGTATTCCATTATTAAACAATCCTTTTCCATATAAAACATTAACGTGTTGAATTCCACCAATATTATCTTCCCACCAATCACCAAGAATTTTACGACTTTCTAAGTCCATTCTTCTTTGTAAATTAACCTGAACAATCAAGTTTAATTTCTTACATGTTTTCTGAAATTCGAGTATTTCACCTAGTCTCAAACCTAAAGGTTTTTCTACAATTACTCCCCTTATAGATTTTGGCATTTCTAACAAAACATCTATTCTACTTTCTGGTTTTGTTGTAATAACTGCAACATCAATTTCAAATTCATCAGGTAGTTTATTGCAATTAGATGCTATTAGAGCATCAGGCCAATCTCTATGAGCTAGTTTTCTTGCTTCTTCAGAAGGGTCTACAATTGCAACGACACAGAATTCTGAGCTATCTTTCAGAGCTTGAGTATGAGATGCGTATTGTAGTGATTCAGTTATTTTCTTATCTAGTGATATAGATGAGGCAATCTCACCATAACCAATAATTACTGTATTTAAAACTTTCATTCTTAATTTCAGATTCTCGCTGGTTTTTCCTCGCAAAATTCATTAATACTTCGTAATGAGGGTATACGATTCAAAACATCTAACATATCACCAAGTGAATAATATAATCCTTTACTTAAATACAGTGCTTCATGAAGCTTAGATACCAATTCATAATCTTGCTTATAATCAACTTGAAGTCTTAAGTTTGGTTCCGCAAGATGCTCAGGTGCTTGAGCTGACTTTATTTTATAGCGTTCAGCATTCTCATAAAAATATAATGACACATGTTCTCGCACAGCTGAATCATGTATATTTTTTTCTACCCAGATTAAATCACTAGTTCTGAATACTTGAACATCTTGTCCCTGAGGATAACTTTGTTCAAAAACAGTAGAAACAATATCTGCATCACTAGTCAAAAATAATTCTACACAATGATCTATTATTGCAGGGTCAAGAAGGGGGCAATCACCGCAAAGCTCCACTATAATATCAGAGCTAATTTCCTTATGCGCTTCAACCACACGATTCAAAACGTCCTTTTCACTTCCACGATAAACTTTTATACCTAACTTATGTCCAAGTTCTTCCAAAGGATCGTCATTTGGAGTGTTAGTGGTCGCTAAAATAATTTCATCTAGCAACTGAGAAGCTAAAACTCGTTGAATCATAAGCTCCAACATTGAGTAATTCCCAACATTCAGAAGCATTTTTCCGGGAAGTCTCGTTGAATTTATACGAGCTTCAATACTAGCTACAATTTTCGACACAACTAAAAAATTAAGGTTTTATAGATTACTTCGATTTTCATAGACTTTAAGAAAGGCCTGAATTATTAAATCAACATCACTTTCGCTCACATCATGAGCACAAATTTCAACATCAATTAATAACTCTTCGTGTAATCGTTCCGCGTTCGGACACATGCCATCATAATATGTTCTATCAGTCAGGTTGAATGGATAACTATCTTGTCCAAATGCTATTCGCTTAGAAAATACGGGCAATCGATATAATGGAGGCACGTAACCATAAGAGCAGGGGAACCCTTCTGCTAAAAGAGCATCTATAAATTTATTCCTAGGAACACCTAAAATATCTTCGTCATATTTTAGAGCCCATACATAATAAACATGATGACAGCCCTCGCGCACAATCGGAACTTGTATCCCGAGTAAATCACTCAAACCCTCTGTAAGCTTTCTTGCAAATGAATTTCGTTTTTCCATATGCTTATCAATATCAGATAACTGAACTAAACCGACAGCAGCACTCATTTCTGTCAGTCTCAAGTTTAAACCAATCATATTAGATAGATCTTTAACTTGAGCAGGTCCTACAACTGCTTCGGCATGATTTCGAATTAACTGAAGTCTTTGTGCAAGGTTATCATCATTTGTCGTGCAAACCCCTCCCTCTCCTGTATGAATATGCTTATGATAATTCAGACTAAAGACACCAATATGACCGATCGTCCCACAGTACTCATCATTTTCAGTTGCACATGGTGCTTGTGCATTATCCTCAATTAAGTAAATTCCCTTCGCATCAGCTATCTGTCTTAATTGTTTCAAGGGAGCCGCCTGCCCAAAGAGGTTTACAGCAATGATAGCTTTCGTTTTCTCAGTAATGTTAGAAAGAACACTCTCAACATCCAAACAAAAAGTGTCACAATCAATATCAGCAAAAACAGGAATGCCTCCATAAAAAAGTGGAGTAACTGCCGTAGCAGACATTGTCGTAGCAGGAACAATAACTTCATCTCCAGGACTAAGACCTATAGCACCCATAGCCGCTAAGAGACCACTTGTATTAGAGTTTACAGAAACTGAGTATTTGGTCCCAAAATAACTAGACCACGCTGCTTCAAATTCTAAAACCTTCGAGCCACCTAAGAAACCATCTTCCCAGCTTCCATAAAAACCAGATAAACAGTTACTATCAATCACTTCTAATAATGCAGTTCTTTCTTTTTCTCCCACACTAATATAAGTCGGAAATGGTTTTGTTATTACGGGGGTACCACCTAATATTGCAAGTTTTACCATACTATCTTTTAGTTATTTTTCATTAAAATAACGATCTGTTTCGAAGTCCCAACGTTCAAAATAATCAATGACTTCTTGATAATTATCTTTTTCAATCGCCAAGCTATCTGCTGCACTATCTTTCTGTCCAATCATGCATAGTACATCCTGGTCAATATAACGGTTCGTATACACCGGTAAAAACCCTGTTCGCTTCATTAGATTAGACAAAGAATTTGGTGAAAATCGAAAGCAATGTGTATCTTGTTCTCCAGGCCCTACATAATAGTCTAGAGGTTTTTTATATGGTACCAAAATACGACTTCCAGTGCCTATCACTAAATGACCACCAGGTTTCAATAGATTATTGGCCGCATTTAACATGACCTTACAATCTTGACAGTCTTCAAGAGTCCATGAAATTGTAACCACATCAAATTTCTCACTGGTCTTGTTCAAGGAGAAAATATATTCTTCAATTGTTCCTGGAAAATTATCTATGTCTAATTGTGTCATCAATTCACAATTAGCTTTAGAGGGTTCTATACCGAAAACATAAACGTCAGATTTTAATCTATTAATATAATCTAAAAATACACCTTCACCAGCTCCAATATCACAAAGACTTTTACCCTTAAGCCCTAACTCAGCATCAATTGTTTCTAATATATAGATTAAACGAGATCTAATTGCAGGTCGTATTGCAGTGTATATGGCTGATGTCCGGTTTTCATCATTATCTGAGTAAATCTCATTTGACCAAGTATCCGCAATTTCTTGAAAAGAACGCCTCTCTCTAACATAAACAAAACCGCAATTTCTACAAACATGGATAGGAGCACCCTTTGTGTATTTACTTATGCATTGGATTTCTTCTCCATCATCACTATCACATACGTCACAAGGGAAAATCTTATTACTCACATCATTCTCCTTTACTTAAAATAGATATTATTAAACAACATCAAATGAACGAAGCCATTTCGTTCCATTTTTTGACCATATCTCAGGATTTCTGTGCCCATCAATTATTTCTATGAGTTCTATACGAGTCATTGAAAGATAATCTAGAACGTCATCTAAGTATGTATCTGGAAATTCATCGTCAAATTTCATAACAAGAGATAGAGCCTCTTCACGATTGATATGTCCTAACTGAATTAAGCGGGAGGCATCACGTACGGCCCGGCCAAAGCCAAACTTAACAAATTGCATGTAATAATAAAGATTATCAATCTTATCATCCAGACTATCATAATTTGTAAAAGTCCCACTCGTTCGTTCGTTAGGTGCAGTTTTAAAATCAATTTTATTTGAAATATATTTATAATTATCCAATACATCCCATTTAAAGAAATAAGCAAAATACATTGCCTTTACCCCTTGATTTCTAACATCATCGACTTCTGGGTATATATAGGGATACAAGTCACGCTCACTAATATCAGTGTCAACCCAGTTATTTGGATCATCACCAATTTGATGCTCTAAGACTTCAGCAAAATCACGTTGTTTTTTATGCTCTTCACTTAAAACATGACCACCATATTCACTCTCCCCATGTTCTGCATAAAAAATTAGTGGTATATTAAGTTCTACAGCTAATCGAACAGGTGTTGAGTTTATGCCAGCATCCCAACACACTTTTGGATTTCCACGCTCAATAAAAAAACGCTTAGCTAAATGCCTAGCAACTTTTTGATTTGGCCGAACAAAAATACTATCAAAACCCGACTTAATCATTTGTTCTCGATTGTGCTCCCCTACTTCTGAAGGGATCATAGGTGAAAATGTAATTAACAATGGATTCAATCCTAATTCATGCTTTAGACGATAAGCAATCATGCTTGAATCCTTACCCCCGCTCCAAGGAACTATGCAGTCATACGCACTATGGTTCCCTTTATTTTCTTCCACCAACTTAAAAAATTCTTCACGTCGTTTACCCCAGTCTATCTCTAATTTATCGTCAACATTTGTACATGCGTTACATATACTATTCTCATTAAAGATTACTCTTGGTCTTGTTGAGGGAACTAAACAACGGCGACATGTTTTTATCATAAAAGAACCTCAGTTCCAGAAATAAAATTTTTAATACTATTCACGAACTAAAACTCCTGAATTTGATAAATATTTTTTAGCACTATTAATACTAGTTTCAGTAAAATGATAAATATTGGTCGTACAAACAGCATCTGCTTTACCAAGTTTAAATCCATCTTCAAAGTGCTTCCAATTTCCTGCACCACCGCAAATTAAGACAGGAATAGAAACAGAATTCGACACGAGTCGGCACAAATCATTATCATACCCTTGAAGCGAACCATCTCTATCAATACTTGAAATCATTATTTCTCCAGCACCGGAATCCTCAAGTTGTTTAGCCCAAGTAATAGGACTCATCCCTGTCGCCTCTGCTCCAAAATGTGAATAGACTTCATAATCATTTTTATTTTTTTTTACATCAACAGATGCAACTACACATTGTGTGCCATAAGATTTAGCAATTGATGGTATTAAGTCTGGTGACAATATAGCGCCTGTATTTACAATAACCTTATCGGCTCCTACCTCAATATAAGCACGTGCATCCTCTAAAACACGAATACCTCCTCCGACTGAAAGAGGAACAAAACATTTTTTTGCAAACTCACCGATCACGTCCTTAAATTGCTGACGCTCCTTACTTGGTGTTCTGGTAACGTCCAAAACAACTATTTCATCAATAGACCATGCATCGACATATTTGAGAGTATATCTATAATCTGGAGAGAACGACTTAGTTCTAAACAAGACTCCTTCGACAAAAGTCAAAACAGTTATTACTCTTCGACGCAGCATATTTTAAAAATTAGATAAAAAATTATTTAGTACTTCAAGTCCTTTTTTCTGGCTTTTTTCTGGATGAAATTGTGTAGCGCATATATTTTCTCTTTGCAGAACAGCAGCTAATCGAACACCATAGTCACAATATGCGACCACATCTTTTCCACTATCACTTATAATTCCGTAACTGTGAGTAAAATAAAATAAGTCTCCTGGCACAATACCTTCCAATAAAGGGCTTTGCTCATCAATATCTAATTCATCCCATCCTGCATGAGGCACTCTAAGTTTTTTATCGTTAGTTATTATTTTGTCAACGGAACAATCAATCCAACCGAATCCCTCATGCTCACCAAATTCAGTGCTATTTTTACAGACTAGTTGAGCACCGAGACAGATTCCTAAACAAGGAACTCCTCTATTCAAAACATTCTCTGTTAATGCTTCGTATAAACCTGATGATTTAAGATGTGACATCGCATCACCAAACGCTCCCACTCCGGGAAGAATTATTTTATCTGCCTTTTTCAGAATGTCTGGGTCACTAACAATTTCTGAAGAAAAATTAAGCTGCTCTATTGCAGAGCAAACACAGGTTAAGTTACTAAGCCCGTAATTGACTACAGCTATCACTTTAATTAAATACTTAAAAAAATCAAATGCTTTTCTTCTTGATAAGAATATCTTCAAGCAAGATACAATCAATATCAGAGTTTTCAAATACATGTAAAGCATCATCCATATCACGAACAATGGGTGAGCCATGTAAATTAAACGATGTATTCAAAAGACCCGCCACATCAGTAAGCTTATTAAATTCTGATATTAAAGCATGATACCTAGGGTTAAATTCCTTCTCTAAAATTTGAGGCCGCATTGTTTTATCTGCGGCATGTAATGCAGCAGGCAGCTTCAATCGTCCTTCTTCTGTTGATTCAAAACCAATAGTCATAAAAGGAGATTGTATTTTTTTGGGATTTTCCACATAGTCATAAATGTATTCAGCTAAAATTGTTGGCGCAAACGGCATCCAAAAATCTCTATTTTTTATTTTCTTATTTATTTTTTCAACAGCATCATGTCTACGTGGGTCAGCTAAAATAGCTCTATTCCCCAAAGAACGTGCACCAAACTCCATCTCTCCAACCATTCTTCCAATGACATCACCTTTAGCAAGAATTTCCGCAACTTGTTTATCACTAACATTTTCCGTTATGCAATACTTATCGGATAGTTTTTTATTTTTTATCCAGTCTTTTATCTCTTCAACAGAATATGAAGATCCCAAGTAAGCTTGTATCGGAGCTATTTCTTGTTGAACGCCACCCTTTGAATAAAGGTTTTTTGCTATTTCATGATAGCAGGCACCTATAGGCAAAGACTCATCTCCACCACTAGGAGAGACAAAAAAATCTTCTACTTCATCCAGTCCATGAATAACCATGTTAGCTTTAACATTCATAGAAACACCACCAGAAAAAACAATGCGATTAATTCCTGTTTCTTTAATGGCATTCTTAATCCACGCACTTAATATTTCTTCGGTAAATATTTGCAAGCCTCCAGCAATCCCATCAAACCGGCATCCTTCTAATTTTTCCTTAAAATGGTGATACAGGTCTTTCGGAACTACATTCCATTTGAAACCTAAGCCATCCACAGACATAGTTTCCTGAAAAGCCTCTAAAGCTTTCTTTGAAACAAAGTCTTTTGCATAAGGAGCTAATCCCATAACCTTATACTCGTGTTCTGCCGGCTTCATACCCAAGAGTAATGTTATATATCTGTAAATTCGTCCTAATTTAAATTCATCATGAGGTATAGCTTTAATTCGTTCAATTTTTCCATTATTAACAACACTTATCGTTGCGCTCAAACCATCACCATAGGCATCGGCAGTAAAAACAAGACATTGTTCAGTTCTAAATGGACTACCCCAGTAAGCATAAGCGGCATGACATGTATGATGTTCAACATGTTCTATAATACTTTCTGAAATACCTAAGTGCTCAACAATACCTCTATATAGATTTTTCTGTAGTTTTTCCCACGCAGGAATACCATGATGGTCTGTGTTTCCTTTCATTATTTCTAACCAATTTCCCGGAAACTGCTCATAATCTGCTTTATCTGCAAAAACATCTAACCACTTAACATCTTTACCTTCGATTAATCGAGGGTACCAATATTCATTTTGTGCACGCAGATGATCCTCAATAGAAAAAGACGAATAATTTTTTGTTATCCATGCGGTGGGGTTAATTTTCTCTCCCGCAATGATTACTTTATCTAAATCACTTGCTTTTAACCCATTTGACTCTAAACAATAATCTATAGCCGTTCTTGGATAACCCTCTTCATTTTTTTTCCGTGTAAACCGTTCTTCAGAAATTGCTGAAACAATTTTTCCATCAATCGATAAAACTGCCGTAGATAAATAGCCTAAGCCTAACCCTAGAATTTTCATGATATTTTATTAACTGTATATTGTATGTTTATATTTTAAATTATTAACTCGTAACTCGTACATTTTTAATTGTATTGAATTAAGAAGAAGCAATTGTTCTTTCCCAATCTAAAGCTAGTTGAACAAGCTCTGACAAACTAGTTTTCATCGCATTCGAACCCAGTTGTTCTACGATCCACTTTGTACGTTTAAAATCCTCAATAGTATCAACAGCCAAATTGATAGTTTTATATTCCATTGCAGTAGATTCGAGATTCCATATTTTAAATTTATCGGGTTTTCGATAAAAATAACGGGTTACATGCTCATGATCTTCTGGCTCATCTGTTTCCGACATCGCTTGCCGCAAAGAAGCCACAGAAACTACCTCCGTCATTAAACCTGTCGGATATGTTTTTTTAAGTGCATTTGTAGCCAAATCTAAATTATCATATTTGAATCGTTTGAGAAGAATATCTATTAACGTTGGTTCAAGAAAGGGACGATCACCACAAATCCTGACAAAACTATCAAATCCAAAATAATCTGAACAAGCTAGAGCTCTTCCAGAAACATCATCAAGGCTACCTCTAAAATATTTAATACCTTCTTTATCAGCAAATTCTACAATGGGATCATCGATAGTTCGTTCAGTTGTTGCAATGACAATAGAACATTTTCTTTTTACTCTTCGCGTTCGGTCTAAAACATGCCCTAATAATGAGCGCTCTCCAATGAGTTTCAATGCTTTACCGGGAAGTCTATTCGAATCGAAACGAGAAAAGATAATTAAACCTGTCTGTAAACGAGCTATACCAAATCCTCTTTATTAATCAAATCTCCAGGTTTCACATCTCGTTTTAATTTGGCACCAATCAAAATATCGTAACTTTCAGGACCGATTCCCCATGCTGGCCGTAAGAAAGTTAAATCTTCTTCACGAATTTCTATCCCTGCTTTAATATCTTTCGCAGCACCTATGGAGCGTCGCATATGTTTAAGCAGTTTCTTTTCTGTCTTACCTCGTTCTCGCTCATATTTTCCACAATATAACTCGGCTTCTCTAATAGCTTCAACTAATAATTTCAAATCTTTAGGATCAGCAGAAATCATATGGTCATGAAAATCTTGTTCTTCTTTACGATAGGTAAAATGTTTTTCAACAACAATTGCACCAGCAGCAATTGCAAGCTCGCAAGCTTTAATCCCTAATGTATGATCTGAATACCCAACAGGATAACCAAACTCATCTCTCAACCAATTGATATTACGAATATTCGCTTCTTCAACAGGGGTTGGATATGCAGCAACACAATGCATTAATACCAAACCGCCTTCTTCTCGTATTTCAGGTCGCTCTTTTTCAATAGTTGATATTGCATTAAAAATTTCATTTCGAGTTCCTAATCCAGTTGAAACTATTAGAGGCTTTCCCGTACTTGCAGCATATTTAATTAACTGAAGATGGGTTAAATCCCCAGAAGATATTTTGATTATAGGGGCAATATCTACGAGCACATCAATATCATTTGGGTGAAGTGGAGTTGAAAAAAAGGTCACTCCAAGTTCACTTGCATATTTTGCTAATTTTTGAAACTCTGCATTGGAAAACTCAAATTTTTTAACTCTCTCTTTACGCTCAGGCTGAATACTGGATACATAGTGTTCAGCCTTAAAAGTCTGGAATTTAACTGCATCAACATTACATGCGGCTGCTTTTTTAATAAGATCGCATGCAACGTCAAAGTCGCCTTCATGATTCACACCTATTTCAGCTATAACGAATGTACTTTTTAAATTATTAAAATTAATTTTTTTTTCCATCACTTTAATTTAACCTATTTTTTTCTAATAAAGATGCCGCGTATATTTGAGCAATCTTCCATGTCCATTCTGAAGAAATATGTAATGCGGACATCTCATCTAAATCTATATGCCCAATCTTCTTATCATTTGGAATATCCCGGTATAACGCCCCCCTTCTTATAACATCAATGCCACCCGCTTCTTGAAACAACTCATCTTTCTCTTGTCTTAACAATGTTGAAACATTTAAAGGCTCTACCCCTTCTCCACTGTGTCTATAAAATACACTTCTTTGACGACGCACACTAATAACTCTATTAGTTTGAAAAATTTCCATTGCATCAATTGCCATATCGATATATTTCGCTGTACGGAACGGTGATTCAATAAAAAGTAATGCCATAGCATCAAAAATTCTCCACTCATCAGGAATTTCATTAAATAGTGTTGTTAATGTGGCATCAAGAGACATGTTTGGTAATGCTAATTTCCAGTCCCGTTTTACAATTTCGACTTTTCCAGCATATTTATCCCGAACATGTTGGCATACTTTTTCATCTGGTGATGTAACAACCACACGTGAAATATGTTCCGCAAGCAAAGCTTCATCAAGAGTCCAATCTATCAGAGATTTATCTCCTAATTGTTCCAAAGCAAATGAAAAGGAATCTACCCCCCCCCCTCTAATAGGGACTATAGCAATACAATTAGTAGCGCCTCTTGAGTTATTAGCATTTTTTTTAAGTATCTTTGCACGAGTTGCTAAAAGACGCTCCTCATTTCCAGATAGATTATTATTATGTTGTCTATAATAAAACAAAGGCAAATTCACATTCGCGACACCATATTTCTGAATAAATTTAACCCATAAATCCCAACCATCCTGACAATGGTATAATTCATCGTACCCATCTAATGCTATCAAGCAATCGCGACGCACCATAGTACATGCACCATGTGCCGGCTGGTCAAGCAGTTTAACTTCTGAAAAATCGTGCCGCCTCATTAGCTCTATAATATTACCTTCTACATCGACTAAATAATAATCTGGAAAAACAAGATCAATATTTGTATCACGCTCAAGTTTTCCAGCCATAATTTCCAGAGCATGCTCATCCAAGTAATCGTCAGCATCAAGTCTCATTACATATCGACCTATAGACATACTAATTGCAACATTATTCGTTGCGTTCAGCCCTATATTTTCTTGAAAGACAACTCTTATCTTTTCATGCATAGCAAATGATTCAATAATACCTTTTGAATCATCAGAAGAACCATTATCAATAATAATCAATTCATAATCCTGAAAAGTTTGATTAAGGACACTGGTAATCGCTTGATGTAAATATTGCCCATAATTATGATTAACCAAATAAACAGTCACCATAGGAAAAGAACGAGTCATATATTTAATTAATAAATTTGCTATTATTTACATTGTTATCAACAAATATTTTTGCAGATACAAATCCAAACATGAATTTTGAAAAGCTATTGTCAGTAAGATCTTTAGTCAACATGTTCTCTATAGATGATTTATTGACTAAATCGAAAATAGAACTATCTTCCATTAGCCAGTCACGAACATCAGGATCATTTCTATCAAGAAGAGAGTCAATAGATGTATTAAACCCACGTTTTTGTTTGTCTAGACGAACCGAATCAGGGAGTAAATTTTTACCAGAGGCTCGAAGCAACCATTTTTGATATCCATTCACAATAAGATGTTCGTTAGGAACTGTATATAGAAATTCAACTAGTGAACTATCAAGATAAGGAGATCTGTTTTCTACCGACCACATCATTGAATTACTATCATCTGCTCGCAAAATTACCGGCACAACTTCATGAGTCAATTCATTCATCATACGATTTCTTAAAATATCAGTTGTATAAACTTCTTCGTCAAAGCATTCATCAAAAGATGTTTTTAGGAACCCATTAAAAAGATCTCTATTTTGATAGAGATGTTCTCTGCTCAGTGGATTATGAACAAAATTTAACGGTTCTTTTAGCAATGGATTATTAATATACTTACCATAGCCTTCTTGCCACATAGCCAACATTTTTTCAAAATCATTATGATTAGACATATATGCTAGCCAGAAAGCATAATGGTCATAATAACCAGTGAAAACTTCATCCGCTCCGGTACCAGATATTGCAACTGAATACCCAGCTTCTTTTATCGATTCAGATAAAAAATTATGAACATAATAGGAAATTGTTGGGACGGGAGCATCATGATAGTCAACTATAGACTTCATCCGCTCAAGGAAACCATCCGTTGTAGTATAAATATTATGGTGTTCGCAACCAAGCTCATCAACAACCGTGTTAATATTCTGGCGCTCATCATAGCGTTTATCGTTATCGATCACGGAAAAAGCATGAAGTTTTTGCCCATATATTTTTGCCGCAATGACTGCCAACGTCGTAGAATCAACGCCTCCACTTAAACAAAATGCAACGGGAACATCAGAACGCAACCTCAGTTTTAGTGAATTCAATAAATACTCATTCGTTTGTTCTTCCGCATCAGACAAACTCATACTTACAGGAGAATATTTCAAACGCCAATATTTTTTCTTAGAAATATTATCTGGAGTTTTGATAATCATGTTCATTGCAGGTTGTAACTCGTACAAGTCCTCATAGAACGTTTCTTCGGTTTTAAATATAGATCTAAATCCGTTTACTAAATATCGCTTCAGATGATTTGAATTAATATTCAGCTTGCTATTTGATAAAGAAGATATAAATTTTGGCTCTGAACCAAAATAAAATGTGTTATTAATTATTTTATAAAACAGAGGTTTTTCACCAAATCGGTCACGACTTAAAAACACTTCCTTCTTATTATTATCAAAAAGAGCAAACGCCCACATGCCTTCAAATCGATTAACACATTTTTTACCATATTGTTTATAACACTTTACTATGACTTCAGTATCCGAATTAGTTCTAAAAACATGGCCCAACATTTCGAGCTCATTTTTCAATTCAATGTAATTATAAATTTCACCATTAAAAATCAGAACATGTCCATTCTCTATGAATGGTTGGTTTGAACGTTTGTCTATATCGATAATTGAAAGTCTAGAATGTAAAAAAAGTAATTTTTTACCATTTAAGTCGCCTTTATACATTCCTTCATAATCAGGCCCACGATTTTTCATCAGACTTAATGTCTTAGTAATTAAACCTTTATCTGAAATACCCCTACCAATTGATCCTGCTATGCCACACATGCTAAATGTATATTATTATATTTTGATTTATTTTATAAAATGGAAAAACAACGCTACCGCCATGCAGAGTCATATTGACACTACATGGTTTAGTAAAGAAAACAATTGTCCTGATTTATTTCTTGCAAGATCAGGTTGAATTATTTTCTATTCTTGGTGACTCCTAGTATTTCTGGCACAAAAATAATCTTTGAACTTACCTGTGTATTCATATACTCAATGAGTTTATAAGGGTCTTTCACATCAGTAACAACACAAGCATCAAAGCCTGATATCAATTCAAGTGATGTCCAAACAGGCAGTCCTAAAAATTCTTTATTAGTTGTATCGACATCCAATGTACCAACGATATCAATACCTTCTTCTCTCGCCCTAAGACTCGCTATTTCAGCAAGTTCTGATACTCCACATAATAAAACCTGATGATATTCAAGCTCTTGACATTGTTTAAACACATCAGAGCACGATGCACTTGCACGTCGATAAAAATTAAATGAACTACTAAGGTATTCTGTTGTAAGTCGACTTTTTTCGGCAAAACCTTTTGGAGTAAGATAATAAAAATATCGGTTTGCGGGAGCCTGGTGGATTTTAATTAATCCTTTATGAACACAACGTTTAAGATAGGAATTTGCCAAGCCTAGGGCAACATCAAGCTTGTCAGCAAGATGCCGCTGTGTCACATCATTTTTGTTTTCAATAACTTGCAGAATTTCGAGTGTCGCTGTGTCTTGTTTTTGCTTAAGGTTCATTATCTGAACAGTATATATCATGGCGTTCACAAAATGAACTGCTATATATAGTGGAATTTATAGAATAAATCTGAAAGAAGGTTACAAATCTAAAGTCTCATTAAGCCAATAAGCTATAAGCAATTGTTTTTACTCAATATATAGAGTTCTTAATAACTGTTTTAGAATTTAGAACCTTGTAACCTATTAAATAAAAATATCCTAATATCCTTTAGAGAAGAGGAATTAGTTTAATTTGCTTTAGTATTTTTTAATTTTGAAACTATTCCGACGGCAAGAACTGCAGGCTTAACAAGCCCTAATATAATTAGTACTGAAGCTATTAAGAGAAGGATTATACCCAATGCATCAAGAACTTATTAATTCTGCAAAGACATAAACATTCATTTTATTCTATTTACAAAGATTTACCGTATTAACATTTGTCTTCGGCGCATTATCCGAAAATCAGATTCAACCAAACTATGCCGCCCATGAAATACTTGTTCATTATTTGCGATCAAAACATCATTATCCTGAAATTGTATAGTCCACATATTATCATCCTGAAAAAGTACTTCACGTATCTTATTTAATACATCCATCGTTTCAATAGCATCACAACCTGAAAATCCTAAACTAAAATCATGAGGTTTAGTATATACATGCATACCATTAGTAACAATTTCTGTACTATCTTCATATAAAGGAACGTGAATACGAAGTCGTTCAACCCCCTTGTATTCAGTAATACAATCAATCTCGAATGCAAAATCATCAAGTTGCAGATTAGGATTATTCCAACAGGGATAACCAAAAAACTGCTGTTTATGCTTTCGTAAAAATAAGGCAACCTCTTTTGACAGATTAGCCAATGAGTTCACACTGTCTACAATCAAAAACTGCCCTTTATATTGAGGGTTCAATGCTTTTTCTAAATGAAACACTAGCCATTGCGGAACCATCTCAAGTTTTTCAGAGGAGATGCCATCGTAATGAAGATCATCTTCATTAGTAGTGAGTCCTTCGAATACCATTTCAGAACTATCACCATACATTAGTGGCTTACCGAATTTCTTGGAAAATGAATCTAAACTAGAAGTACTTACTTCTGACAAATTTCTTAAAACTACTGCCTTGTATGTCTTAATTTCATCCACGTTTATTGATTCCAGCGATTCCCCATCGGTATCAAGTAATAGGAAATCTGAATTTGAAATAGCTACCATATCAAGCTCTTTAAAAATATTAAAATCAGAAGTAGAGATTTAACCACTCGCATATTCAGTGGCGACCATGTGTATAACGTAACACAGGATCTTTGTAAACTCGATCAGTCACCATAGGAGCGTTCTTTGGATAGAGACGAATGGAAAGCCAATGGCGCACCTTTCCAGGGTCAGGAATGCTTGCTCGATGGAGACATCTTGTTGTCTGTGCAAAAAGAACTGAGCCCGCCGGTCCAATAAATCTGGTGACATCTCTCTCATCATCCACATAAGCAGCAAAAGGGTCGAAGGAATTTCTCTCTGAAAAATGCTTCCTTACTAGAAGCTTAGTTTTTACTTTTGAAATCGCATTAGTAGGACCCGTGTTTTCGTCAACGTCAACGAGATTGACAAACAAAGCCAATTCGGAAGTAGGAGACGAATCGCAGTGCCAAAAATTTGAATAAATCTCTTTATCTTGCAAAATTTCATCGGGCACATAAGTTGTCATACGATATACAATTTGATCTATATGGAATGCGGATTTAAAAAAATCTTGGATAATATTACAAATGAGATTGCTTCGAACAAACTCCATTACTTCAGGAACCCTTTCAGTTAATTCATTAGAGTCAACAGTTGCGATATATCCACCTTCAGATATCCGATCCCTAAAAGCCAATTCTATTTTTTCTCTGATGCGTATAACATTCGTTGTAGCAATGACTGGCTTATCAATAAGATACAAACCCGTGTGATGAATCCTCTGAACAGCCTCAGTTACTTTCCGCATCTGACGGGCATTACTACCGCTTCTATCTTTCTTCCCTAATAACCTGAAGTATTGTAACTGCGCCCTTCCATATAAATTTTGTTTCGCACCCGCAGTATTTCCATAAAAAGCGCGGGAAAGATTTACGAAAGGCCAATGTGCAAGTGGATTTTTGAGAAACCCTTTTGTGAAGTCAATAATTTTCATCACTTTAAAACACCCTCAATTCCATCATTATTAGTAATTATTTACATCAATCAACAATCATCTAATTAGCTTGAAAAATGAAATATGCCCACTACCGTTATTTATTTTTTTAATAATCACCTTAACCTAGGCCTTGATTTGCAACGATTCTAAATCGGCTCTAAATTATCAATCTCTATTTGTATTTTTGTCGTATTTTCTGCAATTTTTAGGAGGACAATAACACGATCTTTACTGCTTTTACTTGCATATATACCTTCATATCCCTCAAAAGGACCTTCAGTTATTCTAACCATATCACTAGGATTTATTTTTTTTATTGGTATTTTTTGCAAACCGTTAGCATCTTCAAATTGTTTTAATTCTTGTATCAATTTATCTGGCACTTTAGCCGGCGTCGCACCAAATCGAATCAAACTTGAAACGCCTAATGTTGAACGTATTGGGCCCCAATCATCCGTTTTATCACTCAAATGAATAAACAAATATCTTGGAAACATCGGTTGTATTGATTTTATTGTTTTACCACGTTTTTTTGCTCTACCCAAAATTAACGGTAAATAGGTTTCATAGCCCTGCCTTTCAAGATTTTCCTGGGCTACTTTCTCATCTTTTGGTTTTGAATGAATTAAATACCAAAACTTCATGATTATTTCTGATTATTAATAATTTGTCTTTCGGTAAGGTATGTAATGATACATTCAACCGAGTCTTCTACAGTTTGATTTTTAGTATCAAGCACAATTTCAGGCTCAATTGGCTGCTCGTATCCTGAAGATATACCCGTAAAAAGAGGAATCTCTCCTGCTCGCGCTTTTTTGTATAATCCTTTTACATCGCGTGATTCACAAATATCGAGTGAAGCATCACAATAGACTTCGATAAATTCACCTTCAACTACTAAGTTCCTGACGATGTCTCTATCTTTAATAAAAGGAGAAATAAATGCGGTCAAGACTATAACTCCGGCTTCCATCATAAGTTTACTAACTTCACCGATCCGTCTGATATTCTCAGTTCGATCATCATCTGAAAAGCCAAGATCTTTACAAAGGTCACGTCTAACGTTATCTCCATCTAAAACAAATGTTCTTACTTTCTTTCGATGTAATCTATCTTCTAATGCATGAGCGACTGTAGATTTTCCTGCACCAGATAAACCCGTAAACCAGATAATAACACTCTTGTGACCGTTCATTTTTTCACGATCCTTTCGATAGACTGAAGGTTCGTGCCAAACGGTATTTTGATTTTTTAGTTTACTCATTAATCTAATTTAATTATCTTCCTATACAATGATAATCAAACCCTAACGACTTCATTACTTTAGGCTCATATACATTACGAAGATCAATAAACACTGGCTGGCTTAATTTCTGTCTAATTAAATCCATATCAAGATTTCGATACATATTCCATTCTGTCATTAATACCACAGCAGCAACATTCTCTAACATTGCATAAATATCATCGTAATATTGAACTTCAGTAGGTAGTAATGTTTTAGCCTCATGAACACCTTGAGGGTCATGGGCACGAACCCGACATCCATTTTCAATGAGTTTGGGCAATATAGCTAACGAAGGAGCATCCCGCATATCATCTGTTTCAGGCTTAAAGGTTAAACCTAAAACAGCTATCGTTTTACCACTTTCATTTCCACCAAGTGCATTGCGAATTTTTTTTATCATTCTCGCTTTTTGCGCTTCGTTCACTTCAATAACCGCTTCAACAATACGACTTGATACACCATGCTCCTGAGCAATACGTGAAAGCGCCTGTGTATCTTTAGGAAAACAAGAACCACCATATCCAGGCCCCGCATGTAAGAACTTGCGTCCTATGCGACCATCTAGTCCCATCCCTTTTGCAACAGCATGGACATCTGCTCCTACTTGCTCACAAAGAACTGACATTTCATTTATGAAACTTATTTTAGTTGCTAAAAAAGCATTTGATGCATATTTGATCAATTCTGCGCTTTCAAGATCAGTTGAAAATATTGGAGCTTCAATTAAATTAATCGGCCGATAAAGTTCTCTTAATACTTTTTCTGCACGCTCATTTTCAACGCCAATAACAACACGGTCTGGACGCATAAAGTCGGTAATAGCTGCTCCTTCACGAAGAAACTCCGGATTAGAAGCTACATCAAAATCCGCATCTGGATTTGTTTCTGCAATAAGACGCTTCACATTGCGCGCGGTTCCAACAGGAACAGTCGATTTATCAACAATTACCGTATAGCCAGTTAGGTGTGGAGCGATATCCTGAACTGCTTGATATACGTAACTCAAATCGGCATGTCCATCACCGCGCCTAGTGGGCGTACCTACAGCAACAAAAACAAGATCTGATTCAGAGATACACTCATCAATATCATTCGTAAATAACAATCGTCCTTGTTCAATATTTTTCTTAACCAGAGCATCAAGACCCGGTTCATAAATAGGTATTTCACCACCTAAAAGTTTTTCTACTTTAGTCTTATCAATGTCAAAACATGTGACAGATGCGCCAAATTCTGCAAAACAGGCACCTGAGACAAGTCCTACATATCCACAACCAAGCATTGTGACTTTCATTTTAGTATCTCCAATTCATATAAGTCTTACAAACGACAAAGATGAATGTTGCTTGGTTTCTTGTTTCTATCAAGAATACTCTTAACATCATATACAATACCGCCAGCGGGATATAACAAATTAGATATACCTTCCCATCCTTTTGCAATAAATTCATCGTGTGGCACAGCAATCACGACAGCATCAGATCTTTGTAATGCCTTAAACTTAATCAAATCAATTCCATATTCATTTTTAACATCTTCAGGTTCTGCAAATGGATCGTATACCTGAATTGTGACAGAATTTTTTTTAAGTTCATTAATTATATCGATGACTCTTGAATTTCTGATATCCGGGACATTCTCTTTAAAGGTTATACCCAGTATTGTAACGATTACATTGCCTAATGATTTATTAGATAACTCTAAACTTTCAACTAATGAATCAGTAATAAACTTTCCCATACTATCGTTAATCTTTCTACCAGACAGGATGACTTGTGGAGAATAGCCTAATGACTCTGATTTATGTGTTAAGTAATATGGATCAACACCAATACAATGCCCTCCAACTAAACCTGGCTCGAAAGGTAGAAAATTCCATTTTGTTCCTGCCGCTTCCAGTACATCGTGGGTATCAATGTCCATCTTCTTGAAAAGAACGGCCAACTCATTCATCAATGCAATATTGACGTCACGCTGCGTATTTTCAATAACCTTCGCAGCTTCAGCGACCTTTATTGATGCTGCCTTGTATACACCAGCATCGACAACGGATAAATAAACATCAGCAACAATTTCCAGAGTTTTCTCATCTTGTGCAGACACAACTTTTTTAATTGTTTTAAACGTGTGTTTTTTATCACCGGGATTTATTCGCTCTGGTGAATAGCCAAGAAAAAAATCTACTCCACTTGTTAAACCAGATTCAACTTCCAGAACTGCAGCACATTCATCTTCAGTTGCGCCGGGATAGACCGTAGATTCATAAACTACGATATCGCCCTTCTTTAGAATTTGACCAACCGTTTTTGATGCGGATAACAATGGTTTCAAATCAGGTTTTTTTTCTGCATCAATTGGTGTTGGAACAGCGATAATATGAAAATTCGCTTTCTTTAGGTCTTCCAAGTTTGAAGTAAAATGAATAGTTGATGTCTTAAGTTCGGCAGAGGAAACTTCGCCTGTTTTGTCTACTCCTTCGATAAGTTCCGATATTCTTTTTTCATTTACATCAAAACCTATTACTTTTGCAGTTTCACCAAATGCAACCGCAACTGGCAAGCCGACATAGCCTAAACCCACTACAGATATACTTCGACTAATCAGTCTGCTCATATCTTATGATATTCCTTATACCAATTAATAAAATTTTCAATGCCTGTTTCAATTGAGGTAGAAGGCGAATAACCAACATTATTAATCAACGTATCTACATCAGCATAAGTAGCAGGCACATCGCCAGGCTGTAGAGGTAAATAATTAATCTCCGCTTTTTTATTAATATTTTTTTCAATTAATTCTATGAAATACATCAATTCGACAGGAGAATGACTCCCTATATTATATAAACGATAAGCTGCCTTGCTTGTTGCTGGATCAGGTTTATCACTATCCCAGTTTTCATTACCCGTCGCTATATTGTCAGCAACACGCACAACACCTTCGACAATATCATCGATATAAGTAAAATCACGCTTGTGTTGTCCGTTATTGAAAACATCTATTTTTTCACCATTGAGTATCTTCTTAGTAAAAATAAATAACGCCATGTCTGGCCTGCCCCACGGACCATACACTGTAAAGAATCTTAATCCGCTAATAGGCATCTGATATAAATGACTGTATGTATGAGCCATTAATTCATTCGATTTTTTTGTTGCCGCATATAATGATAAGGGGTGATCAACATTATGGTTTACGCTAAACGGCATTAATGTGTTTGCACCATAAACAGAGCTGGATGAAGCAAATACTAAATGTTTGACTGGGTTATGTCTGCACGCTTCTAGAATATTCATAAACCCCATAATATTAGAATCGATATAGGCATAGGGGTTTTCAATTGAGTAGCGTACCCCCGCCTGCGCGGCAAGATGGATAACATAATCCGGAGATTCAGATTTAAAAATCGCATCAATAGCGTCTTTATCTATGATATCTATTTTATGGAATCGAAAGTTATCTCTATTTTTTAACTGGGATAGCCGAGCTTCTTTTAATGAAGGGTCATAATAATCATTGAGATTATCAATGCCTATTACGGTATCACCTCGATTAAGTAAATATTGTGAGGTATGAAAGCCGATAAATCCTGCGGCACCTGTTACGAGAAATTTCATAGATAATTAATGGGTTATTTAATTTCGACGCGGATTATAGCATTGAATAATTAACTAGTAATGACAAGACCAGCTTAAATATCCTATCTTTAACTCTCTAGAAGTTCACATAACGAAAGAAGCCACAATAAATAAAAAAGCCACCCAGAAGGTGGCTTTAATGTATGGCGTCCCCAAGGGGATTCGAACCCCTGTTGCCGCCGTGAAAGGGCAGTGTCCTAGGCCTCTAGACGATGGGGACAATATTAGAATATGTCCTGTAAAACAGCCTACATAGTTACAATTTGGTGGAGCTAGGCGGGATCGAACCGCCGACCTCTTGCGTGCCACGCAAGCGCTCTCCCAGCTGAGCTATAGCCCCGAATTTAGCAAATTTTTAGTCACTAATGATCAATAACTAACAACTCTAAACTTGTTTAAATCAGCTGGGAGCTTTTCAAGCTACCCCAACTACACCCGCAGGGCATGAAAGCATATAGCCCCAGTAAAATCCGCGAAATAACAACAGGCGGCGACTGTACGTGACAGTATAATCAGTGTCAAGACGAACTGCGATTTTCAATAAATTCAATGCCTTTTCGTAAGCGCTTCAAGCATTTTTCCTGCCCTAACAATCGCAATGTATCGTCAATACTGGGAGAGACACCTGCTCCTGTGACAGCAACCCGCAACGGTTGGGCAAGTTTTCCCATCTTTATCTCCAAATCGTTTGCTGTCTTCTCGATAACACCCTTGATATTATTATTGTCCCAAGCCTCTAAATTCTTTAATGACGCATAGAGTTCTTTTAGTGGTTCCAATATCACTGGGCGGAGATGTTTTTTTGCTGCATTGGCATCATATTCTTCGAAATCATTATAAAAAAGCGCACTGTGCTCTGCCATTTCCTTTAATGTCTCGGTACGATGCTTTTGAACATCTATCAACTCTTCTAAATCCGGGCCATTGGCTACATCAATATTCATATGCAGAAACAGGTCAGTTAATGGCTTTGAGAGAGATTTATTTTCTGAGTTCTTAATATAATGTTGGTTCAGCCACAGCAATTTTTCCGGGTTAATACTGGAAGCCGACCTATTAACGTCCTTAATATCGAATGCTGAAACCATTTCATCAATAGAAAATATCTCTTGATCGCCTTTAGACCAACCCAGTCTGACCAGATAATTTAACAAGGCCTCAGGCAAAATCCCGTCATCACGATACTGTAATACACTGGCTGCACCATCACGCTTTGATAATTTTTTACCTTCTGGGCTTAATATCATCGGAATATGTGCGTAATTCGGGGCTTTTGCACCTAATGCCTTAAATATATTAATTTGTCTCGGCGTGTTATTGAGATGGTCATCCCCTCGAATCACTTCAGTAATAGCCATATCCATATCATCCACAACAACAGTCAGATTATAAGTCGGCGATCCATCTGATCTCGCAATAATCAAATCATCAAGCTCGCTGTTTTCAAAAATAACGTCTCCCTGTACTTTGTCATTAACAACAACATGACCATCAACAGGATTCTTAAACCTTACGACTGCATTTTCATCGGTCAGATTCAATGATCGGCATAGACCGTCATAACGTGGCTTTTCTCCACGAGACATAGCTTCATCACGTATTTTTTCTAACCGTTCTTTAGAACAAGTACACCGATATGCATGACCGTTTTTCAACAATTCATTAATAACCTCCAGATAGCGATCAAATCGTTGTGTCTGATAATACGGCCCTTCATCATGCTCTAATCCCAGCCAAGCCATCCCATCAAGAATAACTTGTACCGCTTCATTTGTAGAACGTTCGCGATCCGTGTCTTCAATCCTTAGCACAAATTGTCCTTTATGATGCTTTGCGTATAACCATGAAAATAAAGCGGTACGGATACCGCCAATATGTAATAAACCGGTGGGACTAGGGGCAAAACGTGTTTTTATCGTCATAAATAAGTTCTTTAGTAAATGTAATTATTTTTTAATTCCCAATGCACACCAATACGGTGCAATATCTGAGAATACAATATCAACCAATCCTGCTGCTTCCATCATTTCCTTGATTTGAACTCGTGTAAACCGTTGCTCCAAGCGAGTGCCAAATCGATCGAGCGCATCCGTTCTCATGGTATAAAAACTTTTAGCTCGGTATTCCGAAAGAGGTATATTGCTGACGCTAACACCTGCTTTTTCCATTAAAAAAGAAAACCTGGCCAATGGGTAATACACAAGTATTGATATAATATTCGTTACTGGGTACTTGACGGCAAAAGGTAATTTACAGATCACAGATCTGAATATATTTGAGCATTTCCATACTAATGAATACCATTTAGGCCGATTATCAAATGCATAATACAGGTAGAGAAGAAACGGCGCTCCCGGCTTCAACTTGCTTGTGCAATTCTTTATTGCCTCTCCTGTATCAGGAATATGATGCAACACACCTAAGGAGTAGGCAAAATCCAATGCGTTATCCGAGATAGGGAGTCTGTCTATTTTTCCTTGCAATACATGACAATTATTTTTGTCTGACGTATTCCGCTTGGCAACATTAATCGCTTTACTACTCGCATCTACACAAATAAGTGTATTCACCTTATCTGCTGCAAATTTTGCCCAACGACCGGTGCCACAACCAAAATCAGCACCTATCCCGTTACAAATATTTGTATCCCATGGAAATAATTTAAAATAATCAGCGAATTGCTTTTCTAACTCCTTAGAATCGACGGCAGATTGATCGTAGGCTTCCCACTCATCCCCAAAATCATCAATAACATCAGAATCAAAATTATCTTTTGTCATAAATTATCCATTAGATTTTTGATATTCATCATATTTTCAATGATAGAACCTTATATATGCACCAAAAGAATCAAAATTATCTCCAATAAATACAATAATATAGAATAATCATACCTAATTCAGGGTATATAACGCTCGAATAAATTTACTCTTAGCCGATGATTCCTAGGATTTGCGTGAGTGCTATATTGCAACCTGTGAAGATTAATCACTTTACAAAATCTCAAGATCCCTTTGCAGTATGCAAACCCCGCATTTAGCGGGGTTTTTTTAACTGTTCTCGGTCTCTCGGTTGATGTTCTTGACTCAACTCTAGCTCCTCCTTCCCTGGTGTCGTGCTGATTAACCTGAACTCGGGACAAGAGAACTCAATAATATATTTGTCATTCCCGTGTGTTTTTAGCGGGAATCTAGCATTTAAAGCATGGATTCCGGTTTAAAAGCCTACTGGAATGACGCTGTTCCTTTGGACTTATAAATTTAATTCCTTATCCCGAGTTCAGGTTGATTACGCCCATGTAATCATATCCCCTTGAACATCCAAGGTGTTATCTTTGCCCTGTTCTTCTCGTAACGACGGATTTCATCCGCTTGTGCCAAAGTGAGCCCAATATCATCTAAACCCTTAAGTAAACGATCTTTCAAACCTGCTGCAATATCAAATGAAAAGCTATTCCCTTCCTGAGTTTCCACAACTTGATCTTCAAGATCAACCGTAACCTTGAATCCTTTTTGAGCAACAACAGAAACAAATAAACTATCTATTTCATCTTCTGTTAACCGAATGGGTAAGAATCCATTCTTAAAGGAATTACTATAAAATATATCGCCAAAACTTGGCGCGAGAACAACCTTGATACCGAAGTCTTCCAATGCCCATACAGCATGTTCTCTGGAAGAACCGCAACCAAAATTTTCCCTTGCAAGCAGAACTTCTGCTTTATCGTATGGTGATTGATTCAATATAAAGTCAGGGTTTATTTCACGTGACTGATTTTCATTGACAGGGTCCCCTTGCTCCAAATAACGCCAATCATCAAATAAATTCGGTCCAAAACCACTCCGTTTTATTGATTTTAGATACTGCTTTGGAATAATCGCATCAGTATCTACATTGGAGCGATCTATAGGTGCAACAATGCCAGTAAATGTTTTGAATGCTTCCATAAAAGTTTCCTATATATTTCTAATATCAACAAAGTGACCAGCAATAGCCGCGGCAGCAGCCATACTCGGACTCACTAGATGTGTCCGTCCACCCTGCCCTTGTCGACCCTCAAAATTACGATTAGACGTCGATGCACAACGTTCTCCAGACTCAAGTTGATCTGGGTTCATCCCTAAACACATTGAGCAACCTGGCTCGCGCCATTCAAATCCAGACTCAATAAATATCTCAGCCAAGCCTTCTTTTTCTGCCTGTTGTTTAACCAAACCAGACCCAGGTACTACCATCGCTAATGTGATGTCGCTAGAAACTTTTTTACCTTTCACAATACTGGCCGCAGTGCGTAAGTCTTCGATACGCGAATTTGTGCATGAACCAATAAACACTTTATCAACCTTGATATCCGTCATTGCGGTACCCGGAGTCAAGTTCATGTAACGTAGTGCATTCTCAATACCTTCACGTTTTGTGGCGTCTTGAATATCTGCAGGATTGGGAACAACATCATTCACAGAGACCACCATTTCGGGAGAAGTCCCCCATGTTACTTGCGGTTCTATCTTCGCCGCATCAATCTCGATAATTTTGTCGAACTGCGCATCTTCATCACTTTTTAGTTCATTCCATAGCCTAACAGCCTGTTCCCACTCTTCACCTTTCGGTGAATATGGACGTCCTTTAACATAGTCCAATGTAGTTGAATCGACAGCAATGAGTCCAACTCGAGCACCCGCTTCTATGCTCATGTTGCATACCGTCATTCGACCTTCCATCGATAAAGCACGAATGGCATCGCCACCAAACTCTATCGAGTAACCTGTACCACCAGCCGTCCCAATTTGTCCGATTATTTCAAGAACGATATCTTTTGCCGTTATCCCATTGCCAACTTGGCCTTTCACATTAACGAACATGTTCATGGCTTTTTTAAGCACCAGCGATTGTGTTGCCAACACATGTTCAACTTCAGAGGTACCAATGCCAAAGGCAAACGCACCTAATGCGCCATTAGTTGATGTGTGTGAATCGCCACATACGATGGTCATACCCGGTAAAGAAGCACCCTGTTCAGGCCCAATCACATGTACGATACCTTGTCTTGGATCCATCATTTCAAACTTGGTTATACCGGTTTCCTTGCAATTCGCATCCAGTGTTTCGAGTTGAAGTTTCGAGATCGGATCTTCAATAAGCGCTCTATTAACTGTTGGGACATTATGGTCAGGCACGGCTAGATTAGTATTTAAGCGCCAAGGTTGTCGGCCAGCTAATTTTAGTCCTTCAAATGCCTGAGGCGAAGTTACTTCATGGATAAGATGCCGATCGATATAGATCAACGCCGTGCCGTCACCATAATCATGAACCACATGATCATCCCAAAGCTTGTCATAGAGTGTTTTTGCCGTCATAAAAATCTCAATAATTTCATTGTTGTCATTCTTTTGGGTCAATCGCAACTACAGTCCGACCCGTTGTTTTACCTGCGAGCATCTTGTCAAATACGTCCGGTAAATTTTCTAATCCAATCGTATTAGTCACGATCTTGTTTAAATGTTTCGGGGCAAGGTCGCTGGCCAATCGCTCCCAGAGCTGATGTCTAAAATGGGTTGGGCATCCTTGTGAATTGATACCCAATAAACTGACGCCACGCAAGATAAAGGGCATCACTGTTGTATTGAGCTTAAAACCGCCCGCTAATCCAACAGCAGCGATATTACCCCACGGATTTAATGTCCTCGTTAGCCAAGCAAGGATATCTCCCCCAACGTTATCAATTGCGCCTCCCCATTGTCCTTTTTCCAATGGTGGTCCATCAAGTTTAAGCGTATTTCGATCCAGAACGTGGCTGGCACCTAGACTGATCAATAAATCATTGTTGTTTGATTTGCCAGTAAGTGCGACGACTTCATATCCTAAAGAAGACATAATATCGACGGCAATACTACCAACACCACCGGTCGCACCAGTTACAATAAATTGGCCCAACTCCGGTGTTTGATGATTTTCTTCCAGTCGCTGAACGCACAATGCAACTGTAAACCCAGCAGTACCAATCGCCATTGCTTCAAACAAGCTCATCGAATCAGGCACCGGTACTACCCATTCAGCAGGCACACGGACGTATTCAGAAAATCCACCGTCATGATCAACACCAAATTCATATCCTGTCACAAGGACTGAATCACCCTCCTTAAAACGCTTATCCTGTGATTCAGCTACCGTACCAGAAACGTCTACTCCAGCAATACAAGGAAAATGTCGAAGAATCTTACCAGCGCCGGTTCCAGCTAATGCGTCTTTGTAATTTACAGCCGAATAAGCCGCTTTGATCAGCACATCTCCCTGATCAAGATCATCGACAGTAAGGCTTTCAAGGCGACTTGTAACCTCATTCTTCTCCTGATATACCCTAAATGCCTGAAATTTAGCCATTTGTGCCTCCACAATATTTACAAACTTTGCCTTGCATGAAACAATTCGCCGCCTTTATACACTAATATCATAATAAATATGATAAACATGTATTTCAAAGCCCCTTGCTATGAAACAAGCGGCGCATTTTACGAGACTTAGACGCTATTTGATAATAATTTTTCGACACGATGATATTTATTAACAAACAGCATCTTGATATCGACACCAACCGTGAGTTTTAAAATATGAAAAAAATTAGTCCAATATTCATCTTATTATTTACCTTGATCACCTCACCTGTTTATGCCGATTTCAATGATGGAGTTGTCTCTTATTTGATGGGTGATTACGATAAAGCATTCACAACCATGCAATCACTGGCAGAAACCTCGGATCACGGTTATGCGCAATATTATATGGGTATGATGTACATGAAGGGCCAAGGTGTAGAGCAAGATTATAAAAATGCCGGGGAATGGTTTCGAAAAGCCTCAGAAAAAAATATACCACAAGCACAATATAAATTGGCCGACTTGTATTTCAAGGGACGCGGAGTACCCAAAGACTTTGAATATGCCTATATCTGGTATAGCGTAGGCGCATCACATGCGCATAAGTTATCCGTAAGCGCTATTGATAAGGCAAAGGCAAAGCTTTCTGATGAAGAGTTAAAAGAGGCAGATAAAGTCATCGCCAGTTATATTAAAAAATATGGACCAAAAGAAGATGTTGACCCAAACCAGCCCATGAAGATTGAAAACCAATAGAGTATGCCAAAAAATTTAGGCGTAATACTCTACTAACTGCCCCGGGAAATTCCGGGGTTCGATCCCGCTCATTTTATGAACAATCTCATTTAATAGATTAGCACGATAATATTTACTATCAGATAAGAATAGTTCCGAAGTCACATTTACATGTTTCTGGATTGAATCCAGATCATGAGTTAACGACTTTAAAAATTTCTTTTCCTTATCTGTCTCAGTTGCGGAATTGAATTCGGCTATAGGAATGATTCTCTTTCGATAACTAGTGGAATTAGACCTCCTGATACTTACATCAAGCTGAATTGAATTTACGCTATTCAAAGCAAACTCATCCTTTAACTGATTCGTTTCATTAATGCATTTAGATTAGACAAAGACGCCAAATGTGCAAATATCAATTCCATTTGATCAGTCTTTAATAACTCTACCAATTTTGCTGGTTTAGTTGCCTTTAATTTTTCTCGATTAACGCACATAAAACCACCCAGAGATATCTTTTCCCCGGTTGCTCGTTCTATGTTTGCTTGCACAGGCTCAAGAATATCTAGTTTAGATAAATTTTCGCAAAAGAGTGCCGTTAATTTTACATGTGATTGATAATCTTTAAGAAAATCTACTGCCTGATTTAATATATCAGTCTGCTCACCTTTATCATCAAACAGCGCTTCACCTTCTTTTGCAGTATTGAAGCCAGGAAAGCTTTCGTCAATACAAACTGCAAAGTTATCTTTATTATCATCTGTTGTTGCAAGTATAAAAGGATAACGCCGCACATAGGCAGGTGTATAATCTGCAGTCCAATCACCTTTATCACCAACAAATAGATTTTTATTTTTCTCAAGACCTAACAACGCAACTGGAAAGACGGCATTATCGGCCCCTTTGGCAAATACAATCGGGTATTCGCGTGATACTTGTAGAAATTCGACAGCCGCAATATAGATACTGTTTGTTTCTTTAGTATGCGAATAACCTTCAATACCTTCAATATAAAGCTCACCATGAACCTTTTTATTTAAAGGCACCACTTTTTTATAAAATAAAGGCAATGCGGGAGTAGCAGTGTTAGCAACTGATTTTGTTGTCATGATTTTAAATTACGGGGTCGAGTTAATATCGTCTAATTCTGGCAAATCTGGAAGGTCTTCCAAATCTTCATCATCTTCAAGTTCTTCATCATCGAATGCTTCAAGTTCATCGAGATAATCATTCAGTTCTTCATTTCTTGCTGATTCAACAGGGAAATCAACTTCCATCTCATCTGCGTCTTCCAGTAAATCAATATCAGAATCTAGTGTATTGGTAATACGCTGAAGCTTTTCTAAATGAGCATGATAACTATCACGTTCATTCATATAGGCGGTTAAAACATCATCCACCCCTGCAGGGTCTTCCGCCTCTTCCTGCTTTAATATCAGATTACCAATCCTTGATTCAAGCGTCTTGAGTAATTCTCTAATCTCGCCCTCTTCCACAGTTAATGAACACAGATCAATACCGTCACACTGTGCAAGCGACAAAGCAATTCCCAACCCAATCGACTGAAAAACTTTGGCTTCATCCTCAAGTAATATCAGATCTGCTTGTTCCGCTTCTTCTGTATTAAGGATGACCGCAGGGACATTAACACTAACAAATAATGTAATTAAGATTGCGTAAATTCTTATGGTTCTTATTGACATAATATTCTATTAATTAATATTCAATAATGATTTAGTCGGTAGACCATACAGATAATCAGTCCCGTAATGAACAGTCTGCATTGAATCATAATCCCGTGCTTCAGCCGTAAAAATTGGTGCCGGCGAAAGCATGGCTTCAGTCCCTTCAATCAAAAGTTTAATTTGATTTTCTATAAAAGCTGCCTCTGACCGAGCCGCTTCAATGATGCTATCAAGAGCTTCTTGAGTCAGTTCAATTTTTGTCAATTCACTTAGACGTGCACGTTCGCTAGGATTCGCTTTCAGACTTACCAACCATTCAATTCGGGCATTAATAGTTTCAAGCACCTTGGCTAATCGCGCAACATCGCCCGCATCAACCTGTTCATCTAGTAAACCACCATCGTCTGGTAAATCTTCATCAATTTCATCTTCTTCGAAACCTTCATCTTCTTCTGCACTAAAGAAATCTTGTAATTCTTGATGATATCCACGGAAGTCTTTTAACTCTTCGTTAAAACCTTCTATGAGCTCTTCAAGTTCAGCGCGTACATTCGAGTCAGCCTCTTCTGCTAATCGACGCTCTAGCTCAAGCAATCGACCTTCCAAAGATTCAATAAGATTTTTTAATTCGTCTTCTGAAACGCTCGGTGCGCAACCCTCTTGTTCTTCACATTGCGCTAGTGCTAAAGCGATACCTGTGCCAATTTGACCATACAGTGTTAATTCTTCTTCGAATAAACCAACGTCAATAAACGCTAGTGTTTCAAGTCCAATCAGTGCTGATGCAGGGTTAATAGAGAATGTAGTCGTTATACCAGCAGTGATGCCAGCCGCTGCAAGTGCACCTGTATTAAGAGATGTTTCTAATAATGTGTCAGTAGTGTTATCTACGTTAACACTACCACCATTAAACTCAATCTCATCATCGGCTCCAATAGCAACATCAACTTCACCACCTCCAAATGCAAGTGTGATGTTTTCTGAACTAGCAATAGTATCTTCCGCAATCAAAACACCGGATGCAGGTGTCGTACTTGTTGGCGCTGTTAATGTTACAGGTCCTGCTGAAGCATCGATAACACCTGTTGTTGAACCTGGCACAGCGATAGGTCCAGCAGCAACAAGACCGATGGTTCCGCCTGCAGTAATATTATTATTCAATAACATATCGCCTGAGAGTAATGTGACAGAACCTCCACTAGTAATCGCATCAGTTACAGTCATCGTTACAGTGTTAATTGTAATTGTTGTAGCGGTATAGAATGGATCCGTCCCTTCTGGGGTCAATGAACCACCGACAATTAAATGTCCTGTTAATCCAGCAAAATTTGTGAGTACAAGACCGCCAGCACCTATAGTTAAATTACCACCTGCAGCATTAGGAATTGTTAACGCACCGGTTCCGCTAACTGTTGGCGCAAAAGTAATATTAGCAGGAGCTACGTTAAGCGTGGTATTGCCAGCTATAGAAAGAGTGGTTGAACCTCCCATGTTTAAAGTGCCCGCTGTTACATCATCCGTTAATGTTAATGTACCTGCGGTCAGCGTGAGAGTATTAGCACCGGCAGCTATTGTAGACCCAAAGGTAAGTGTATCACCGCCTGTATTAACAGTACGTGTAGCACCTGCTGTAACTGCACCATTTAATTGCAACGCAATACCGCCAGTCGCTATATCAGCATTCAATGTAGTTGCACCATTTATAACTAGTGTATCTGTTGCATCAAGCCCTATGTCAGCAGCATCCAGATTACTATTTGATGTAAACCCACCGTCAGCATTAAACGTGACGATTTGAGCACTGCCAACTGTAGTAAGGTTTAAATCTGTAGAACTTGTTATAGCTGAACTATCACTTATCGTAATATTACCAGCAGCAGCTGCACCACCAGTCGTTAAATTAAAAGTACCTGAATTCGCAGTTAAAACAGTACCACCAATACCAATACCACCAGCCGTTGCATTTAATGTTAAACCATTCGAAGTAATTGTACCGGCGGCAGCACCGTCTATATTGCCTGTTGTAGCCGTAATAGATGTTGCCGCCGTTCCAGTATTAATGGCTTGACTCACCGTTACTGTATTACCTGCATTTAATGTCACAGTATCATTCGTTGTCGTAATACCGTTTACACTCATTACAGTACCAACAGTGAATCCATCTGTATCAGTAAAACTAATAGTATTACCAGTATTAGCTGCAAAGGTATCAACATCATTATTAGCTTGTGCTAATGATGTGGTACCCGCATATGTTGCACCTCCAGATAGAACGAGACTAGGAGCACTGATACGTCCACCTGTTTGATTCAAGGCTGTTGTGATATTCATAAACGCTGCTTTTGTATTAACCGTTAAGTCAGCGTTCAAAGTAACTTGAGCGGCGTTATTGACAGTAAAATTATTTAGTCTGGTTGTAGTTCCAATTGCACCATTAAAGACAGAGGTTAATGTTGTTCCATCCATAGTGAGATCTTCTGTGTTTGCAGTTGTCCCATCTATTGTGCCATTAAAAGTAATTGTTCCTGTACCACCAATAGTGCTAGCTGATGCTAACGTAATATTTCCTGCTACTGATGATGTACCTGTATTAGTAATTGCACCTGCAGCACCAACACCTGTTCCATTTATAGTGATATTTTCAGTAGCTAAAGCAATATTATTAATATTCAATGTCGCACCACTTGCTACTGTAGTTCCAGCACCTGTTCCTCCTAATGCATTCGCATTTGAAGCTTGTAACGTCCCTGCACTAACAGTAGTCAATCCACCGTAGGTATTCGCACCGGATAATGTTAATGTCCCTGCACCTTGTTTCGTCAACGCACCTGTTGCACCAC